>JAABUM010000114.1_pt1 | contig 162592 bp, 155 predicted proteins | sample 5559161 | NCBI WGS metagenome assembly JAABUM01 (sample SAMN10711868, study PRJNA513369) | rock metagenome | isolation source: Antarctica rocks | place: Antarctica: Victoria Land, Siegfried Peak nord | reverse complement strand
CTTGCAGCCTGGCGCGCCAGCCGTCGGTCCTCCCCAGCACGGCACGCGCCTTCGGTTCCGCCGCCATGAGCGTCGCGAGCGCACCGGCTGCGACCAGACCCGCCATGACGGAGAGCGACCAGCGCCAGCCGATGACGTCCGCCAAGCCGATGGCGCCCGCGCCGGAGGTCAGCAGCGCCAGCCTATAGCCCCAAATATAGGCGGCGAGCGCGATGCCCTGCAGCCGCTCTGGAAAGGTCTCGATCCGCCAGGCATCCACGACAATATCCTGGCTGGCGGACAGGAACGCAATCAAGACAGCGGCAGACACCAGCAGGATCGGAGTTTGCCGCGGGTCCGAAGCCGCAAGCGCCAGGCAGGCTAGCGCGAGAGCTGGCTGGATGGCGAGAAGCCAGCCGCGCCGCCGTCCGAACCCCGCTAGGCCGCTTGGCGGCCGCACTTGGTCAAGCAAAGGCGACCATAGGAATTTGAGCGTGTAGGCCAGGCCGATGTTGGCGGTAAGGCCGATCGCCGCGAGGGAAGTCCCGCCCTCGGTCAGCCATTGCCGCAGGGTAAAACCCGAAAGCGGCAGCGGCAGCCCGGCAAAAAAGCCGTAGGCGCCCATGATCCATAGGGAGCGGCTGCGTAACGGTCGGAACGGCTCCGTCATGACTGGATTAGGTCAGGCCCAAACCAGTCTTGGCAAGTATCCCGCCCGGCCAGCGTCGTACTGCCGGGCAGTAAGCGTGCTGCGTCAGCGTGATGGAGCGTTCGACCCGTTCAGGCCGGCGGCGGAACCAGTGTCGTTCATCACCGGACGCGCGGCCTGACGGGCGCGGCGGCGTGCATGGCGGATACGGCGGCGAACCGGTGCAGGGTTTGCCGTGCTAGGCATGGTGCTGCTTGGGCCGACACGGGTCGTGCCAAGCGCGCCGGACCCGCCGGCCGGGGTGCCTTCGGAATTGCTCGGTGCGGTTGTCGAACCTGTCCCGCCAGCCGGACCGGTGAGCGCTCCGCCGGGCGTGACCTGCGCGAAGGCCGGTTCGGCAGCCAAGCCAGCAACCATGGCGGCAGCGAGCAGCGCAGATGAGAAACGTCGTGTCATGCTGGTCATTGGGGTCTCCACATCAGAAAGCAGGACGGAGTCGCCGTGCTAAGTCGAAATAAACTCGGAAATAGCAAGTTCTCTGACAATCAACCGGGCGTCAAGCCGCTTCGCTATCCGATCTACGCTCGGCCCGCTTGCGCTGGTTCGGGTCCAGATAACGCTTGCGCAGCCGGACGGCGCTCGGCGTTACCTCGACCAGCTCGTCATCCTCAATATAAGCAATGGCTTGCTCAAGCGACATCCGGCGCGGCGGAATGAGCAGCATCGCATCGTCCTTGCCCGACGCCCGCACGTTGGTCAGCTTCTTTTCTTTGATCGGATTCACATCGAGATCGGCCCCGCGGCTGTTCTCGCCGAGGATCAACCCGACATAAACCTTGTCGCCGGGATCGACGAACAGCGTGCCGCGCTCCTGCAGATAGAACAGCGCGTAATGGATCGCCTCGCCGCCCTCGCTGCTGATCAGGCTGCCGTTGCGCCTGCCCTCCATGGTCCCGCTCCATGGCTCGTATCCCGTAAAGATACGGTTCATGATCCCGGTGCCGCGCGTGTCGGTCAGGAACTCGCCGTGATAGCCGATCAGGCCGCGGCTCGGCATGTGGAAGGTCAGGCGCACTTTGCCACCACCGGAGGGCCGCATGTCCTGCAGCATGCCTTTGCGGCGGCTGATCTTCTCGACCACGATGCCGGAATACGGCTCGTCCACGTCGACCAGCACGTCCTCGAACGGCTCCTCGCGGTCGCCAGTTTCCGGATTTTTCTGTGTCAGCACGCGCGGGCGGCCGATCGTCAGCTCGAACCCTTCGCGCCGCATCTGCTCGATCAGCACACCAAGCTGCAGCTCGCCACGGCCGGCCACCTCGAAGGCGTCGGTCTCGTTGCTCTCGGTGATCTTGATCGCGACGTTGCCCTCGCCCTCGCGCAGCAACCGGTCGCGGATCTGGCGCGAGGTGACCTTGTTGCCTTCCTTGCCGCCCAATGGGCCGTCGTTCACGCGGAACGTCATGGCGAGCGTCGGCGGATCGACGGGGATCGCCGGCAGCGGATGCCCCAGCTCGGGGGCGCCGATTGTGTCCGGCACCGTCGCGTCTTCCAGCCCGGCCACGGCCACGATGTCGCCCGCCTCGCACTCGTCAACCTGCACCCGGTCGAGGCCGCGATAGCCCATCAGTTTCGTCAGCCGCCCACTTTCGACCACCGTGCCATCATTCCGCAGCACCCTCACCGGCATATTCAGCCGGGCCCTGCCCTGCTCGACGCGGCCGGTCAGCACCCGGCCGAGGAAATTGTCGTAGTCGAGGATGCTCGCCACCATGGCGAACGGCGCCTCTTTGTCCAAAACGGTCGGCGGCACATGGCTCATGACCAGGTCGAATAGCGGCGCCAAGTCTTTGCGCGGGCCGTCCATTGTCGGATCGGCCCAGCCCTGGCGGCCCGAGGCATACAGCATGGGAAAGTCGAGCTGCTCGTCATTCGCACCCAGCGCGGCGAACAGGTCGAACACCTCGTTGTGCACCTCGTCCGGCCGGGCGTCGCCGCGGTCGACCTTGTTCACCACCACGATCGGCTTGATGCCGCGGGCCAGCGCCTTGGTCACCACGAACTTGGTTTGCGGCAGCGCGCCCTCAGCCGCGTCCACCAGCACCAGCACGCCGTCCACCATATTCAGGATGCGCTCGACCTCGCCGCCGAAATCGGCGTGGCCCGGCGTGTCGACGATGTTGATCCGGGTGCCCTTCCAGATCACGCTCGTGCACTTCGCCAGGATCGTGATGCCCCGTTCACGCTCCAGGTCGTTCTTATCCATCGCGCGTTCGGCGACCTGCTGGTGCTCGCGGAACGAGCCCGACTGCCGCAGCAGTTGGTCGACCAGCGTGGTCTTGCCGTGGTCGACGTGGGCGATGATGGCGATGTTGCGGATGTCCATGGAAACCTTGGCGCCTGGCGTGGTCGCAAATAGAGTTGGCGCGGGAGCATGACCGCGACCCGCGTTTCGCAGCGCACCCAGGCAATCCCAAGTGTTGCAGCGCACACATAGGCTGGCCGCCGCGTTGTTGCGAGCCAAAAATCCTCATGCCCGCCTTGCATTTCGCATCCATCAAGCTGAACACGAGCGCAAGGCGGGCACGAACGTAATATCGAGCAGGAGCCGGGCTGGCAGAGCCAGCCCCGGTTTTAGGCTAGCTGCCGCTGCTCATCGCGGCGCTGATCGCGGCCTTGGCTGCCGCCATGTCGCGGCCCGCAAGTGCGCGGCGCGCCTCGCCAATCTGCCGCACCATCGGCATATCAGCCGGGCTGGCCGCCATGGATGGGTCGGTCGACCGGCTGAGCAAGCGCGTCTCGGCACGCTCCAGCGCTTCCTGCGCTGCACCCGTTTTTCCCGCGTTCAAGGAGCGCTGCGCCGCGGCCAGGTAGCCCTCCGGCGTGCTGGCGACTGCAGCCGGGTCCGGCAGGCGCGGTGCTATGTCGGAACGCGTATCGCCCGTGGTGATGTTGCTGGCCCGGTTCGATCGCGGCGACCCGGCGCCGCCGCGGTACTCACGGCCGGGCGACATGGCAGCCCCAGTATCGCCGGCGTCCTCTGCCATGCCCTGGTGAGACATCATGCGGCCGTGATTGCCGGCCATCGCACCCTGATGCATCTGACCCCGCATCGGGCGCATCCCGGACATGCCCGTGTCAGCCGCAGTGCCAGACATCGGCATCGTCCCGCCCGGAGCCATGCCGGTGCTGCCGACATTGTTGCCCGGCGCCATGCGGGTCGCGGTGCCAGCACCGGCCGGAAGGCTGTTGGTCGGCTCAGGCGTGCCGGCGCTTGCATTCGGCGCCGGCGGGCTCATGGTCGAGGATGTCGAGTTCTGCGCGAAGGCTGGGCCAGAAGCCAAGCCAAGCAGCGCTGCCGACACCAGTAATGTCTTATGCATCTGCAATCTCCCCCTAATCGAAATTACGGCGTGCAGCACCACAGCACGTCACGGCCAGGTAACAACAAACGCCATCGATAGTTCCAACGCTAGGCGTCCGCTGCCGCCATCATCGCGCTGAGATCAGCCCGCGGGCGGGCCCCGAATTGTGAGATCGCCGCCGCGGCCGCCCGGCTGCCGAGCTGTCCGCAGGCCCGCAGCCCCCGCCCAGCCGCATGCGCCGCCAAGAAACCGGCCGCGTAGGCGTCCCCGGCGCCGGTCGTATCCACGACCCGGACCGGAGCAGCAGCCACCTCCACCCGCTCGCCGCCACGCAGCACCAGGCTTCCCGCCTCGCTTCGCGTCAGTACCGCGAGTGCCACGTCCGCCCCGGCCCGCTCCGCCGCCTGCTCGAATTCATTCTCCTCATAAAGGCTGCAAACCTCGGCTTCGTTCGCGAACAGGATGTCGACGTGGTCGCGCACCAGGCCGCGGAACGCCGCCCGGTGCCGGTCGACGCAGAATGCGTCCGATAGCGAGAGCGCAACCAGCCGCCCAGCCCCATGCGCGACCGCGGCCGCACGATGGAACGCCGCCTGCGCCGAGGGCGGATCGAACAGGTAGCCCTCAAGGTAGGTCACCGCGCTAGCGGCCACCAACGCCTCGTCCAGGTCCGCGGCGCCGAAGCTGACGCAGGCGCCCAAATAGGTGTTCATCGTGCGCTGGCCGTCAGGCGTCACCGCGATCAGGCAGCGTGCGGTCGGCGCCTGCCCCAGCAACGGCGCAGTCGGGAAATGCACCCCGGCGGCCGTGATGTCGTGGCGGAACACCTGGCCCAACTGGTCGTCGGCCACCTTTCCCATGAAAGCCACCCGCGCGCCCAGCCCAGCCGCCACCGCGCAAGTGTTGGCGGCCGACCCGCCGCTGCTTTCCTGGCCCGGCGGCATCGCGGCATACAGCGCCTCCGCCTGCTCGGTGGAGATCAGCGCCATGCCGCCTTTGCGCATGTCGTGACGAGACAGGAAGTCGTCTCCGGTCGGCGCCACCACGTCCACGATCGCGTTGCCGATCCCCAAGACGTCGAATTTTGCCGCGGCCTGGGACATGATTGCTCCTGATAGCGAAGGCGGTGATGCGAAACCCTGGCGTGCGCCTAGCATCCGCCCTACCTGCCCGCAACCTGCGGCGCTTCGTTGCTGCAATCCCTCTTACCCCAGGACGCCGGCATGCTGTCTCCGATTTCGCGCGCGATCGCCCAATTGCAGGATCCGGTGTTCCTCGGCGTCGTTTGGCGCAGCCTGATGCTGTCGGCGGCGGGTTTCCTGGCGCTGCTCGCCGGCAGCGTTTGGGCGATCAGCCATGTCGTGGCGCAGCCGGGCTGGCTGGGCTGGCTGGCCGAAGCCGCCGGCGGCGTCGGGGCGGCCTTGCTGGCCCTTTGGCTGTTCGTGCCCGTCGCCCTGCTGATCTCCATGCTTTACATGGACCGCGTCGCCGCTGCGGTGGACCGCCGGTTCTACCCGGACCTGCCGGTGCCGCTCGGCGCGCCGCTTGCCGTGCAGGCATGGGACGGCCTAGCGCTCGGCGCCCAGGTGCTGGCGCTTCAGCTCGTGGCGCTGCTGCTGGCGATCCTGCTGCCCGGCGTCGGCATCGTACTCGGCTGGCTCGTCGCCGGCTGGGCAATCGGCCGCGGACTGTTCATGGGCGTCGCGATGCGCCGCATGGGACGGCCAGAAGCCTTGCGGACCTATGCGGCGCGCCGCTTTTCGGTCTTGGTGCAGGGCGTGGCCTTGGCGTTGGCGGGCAGCATACCAGGGCTCAACCTGCTGGTCCCGGTGGTGGGAACGGCGGCAATGGTCCACGTGCTGAACCGGCCGAAGTCGCGCGCATCCATCTTATACACAGGGTTGTGATCAGGCGGCTCCGTGTGTTAGGAAACGTTCACCGACCCACCCCGCAACGGGGCGCGCAACCGCAATGAAGGGGGGTATGCTTGTTCAAGCGACGCAAACCCGAAGGCCCGATGGGCAACGAACTCGACACCCCGCAGCCCGGCGAGCCCGGTGACACCGAGGGCCTGCTCAGTGGCAGCACCATGACGGATCAGCCTCGCATGTCCTCTCGCCCGGTCGATAGCGGCGTCGGCGTGCCTCCCTATCGTCCCGCGCCATCTTCCGGCCAATCCCCCGGCCAACCCAAGGAGGCTCCCATCATGGGCCGTACGCCATTTCCTGTCCCGAACCCCGCTGCTTCCGGATCAGGCTCCAACGGTTCCGCACCAACCCTCATCAGCCCGGCTCGCCCGGGCATGCAGCCCGGCGGCCAGGTGATGATGCAGCCGGGCCGGGTGCGCGAGGCGGCCGAACGGCGCACGCTGGTCGTCGGCCGCGGCATCTCCGTCCAGGGCACCGTGGCGGACGCCGAGCGCCTGGTGGTCGAGGGCACCGTCGAGGCCAGCATGATCCACGCGACCGAACTCGCGATAACGCAGGGCGGCGTGTTCAAGGGCGAGGTCGAGGTCGAGGACGCCGAGATCGCCGGCGTGATAGACGGCACCCTTACGGCCCGTGGCAACCTGGTTGTCCGCGCCACCGGCAAGGTGCTCGGCACCGCACGCTGCCGCCGCTTGCAGGTCGAGGATGGCGGCCAGATCACCGGTCGGATTGAAATGCTGAACGAGGGTGCGCCTAAGGCAGAAGCCGCCCGTCCGGCTGAGCTTCTGAGTTAATAACCGCGAAACGCGGCATCACGGCGGTCCTGCAGCCGAAGGCGGCTCGCAATGGCAGGACCGCGTCGCCGGGCCCGGCTCCGAAAGTTGCCTATGTTTCGCGGCTAACACGATAGGTCATTGCGAAAAGAAGCAGTGCGGCCGCTGACCAGGAGCCGGCCGCGATGACTGCCCAAAAGGCAACGTCGTTGCCAACCTTGAAAACGGAAAATGCGAGCACGTTGGTGCACGCGAAGATCAATCCCAAAGCGGCCATAACGAAAGATCCGACATACAAACGCTTCTGAGCGTCCCAGGCCGCCGTGTGACTGGATACGGTCGGCTGCTCCTCGGCGCAAGCGAATGCACCGCGGCGATAGGCGCCTGCGAGGCTTACGACCGCGGAAAGCATGAAAAGGGCCATTGCAGCGTTTTTCATAAGCGAGCTTTCAAGTTTTGCAGCCCTCTATGCATTCCGATACAATATCAAGCGACGCTCGTCTCGAATCAATGCGGACTGCCCGGCTATACAGCCAGAAACGACGCCATTATGGAACTGTTTATATGGAATTCCGATATCATTTCTAGGATGGATGTCGGACTGCAGGATTGCACGCCCGGCTTGCGTCCGACGCCGCTTCGTTCAACGCCTTGCTGCGGCCGGTCCTTTTCCGAAAAGCCGAATGGACAGATTACGGCAGAACAAAATCAGGCCTCCATGCGCGTGTGCTTTTTGGTATCCCGCATCAGCGCGTAGACCAGCAGCGACAGGAAAGTGAGCCCGGTCACATACCAGTAGAACCAGCTCTCGTGCCCCGAAGCCTTGAACTGCAGCGCGATCAGCGGCGCCGTGCCGCCGAAGATTGACGCCGCAAGCGCATAGGGCAGACCCACCCCCAGCGCCCGCACCCCCGCCGGAAACAGCTCCGCCTTCACCACGGCGTTGATGGACGTGTAGCCGGATACGATCACCAACGCCGCCAGAATCAGCAGTGCCGCCTGGAAGAACCCGGTGGTGGACTGCAGCGCCGTCAGGATCGGCACGGTGAACAGGGTTCCCATCACGCCGAACCACATCAGCACCGGACGCCGGCCGATCCGGTCGCTGATGGCGCCGAACACCGGCTGCATGGCCGCATAAAGGATCAGCGTGATGAAGCTGATCTCGGCCACCCACTCCCGCGGGAACTTCAGCGTATTGGCGAGGTAGGTCGGCATGTAGCTGCTGAAGGTGTAGAACGCCGTGGTGCCGCCCATCGTCAGGCCGAACACCAGCAGCAGTTCCTTCGGATGCTTCAGCAGCTCCCTAATTAGATTCTGCCGCGGCTCCCGGCTGGCCCGCTTCCATTCCTCGGTTTCGGCCAGGTTGCGGCGCAGATACAGCCCATACAATGCGCCAAACGCCCCGATGGCGAACGGAATGCGCCAGGCCCATGCTTCCAGGTCCGCCGCGCTGAACACCTGCTGCATCACCAGCAGCACCAGCGCCGCGACGACCTGGCCGCCGATCAGCGTCACATACTGGAACGAGCTATAAAAGCCCCGGTGCTTCGACCCGGCAATCTCGCTGAGATACGTCGCCGACGACGCATATTCGCCGCCCAGCGACAATCCCTGCAGCAGCCGGGCCAGCAGCAGCAAGAGAGGCGCCATGACCCCGGCGGTCGCGTAGGTCGGCAGCACGGCAATCAGCCCCGAGCCCAGGCACATCAGGGTAACGGAAAGCGTCAGCGCCGCGCGCCGTCCTTTACGGTCGGCATAATACCCCAGGATAAAGCCGCCAACCGGCCGGATGAAAAAGCCGACCGCATAGATGCCGAACGCCGTGAGGAACTGCACGGTCGGGTCGGTGCTGCTGCTGAACGACTTGGCAAAATAAATCGCGAACGAGTTATAAACGTAGAAGTCGTACCACTCGATCAGGTTGCCGATCGACCCGGCGAAGATGCTCTTCAGCCGGTTGGCGACCTCGGCCGGCCGCTCGTCGGCCAGCGGATTTACACTCGGATGATCCAATGGATTGCTTCCAACCAGAGGTTTATGCCGCGTCGACCGCCTGATAGGCGGCGAGCCCTGCCAAGTCCACGATCTGGCTCACCGACGCGTTCATCGGCACGATCTGCGCCGGGTGGGTCAACCCGAGCAGCAACGGCCCAATCGTGCTGGCCTGGCCAAGCCGCGGCGCCAAGCGCGAGGTGATGTGCGCCGAGTGCAGGCCCGGCATCACCAGCACGTTGGCATTCCCCGTCAGCCGGCAGAACGGATACAGCGCGCGTATGGCGGGATCGAGCGCCACGTCCGGACTCATGTCACCGTCATACTCGAAGTCGACGCCGCGGCTGTCGAGGATTGCCACCGCCTCGCGTATGCCGTGCACCGTCCGGTGCATCGGGTTGCCGAACGTCGAGTGCGACAGCAGCGCCACCCGTGGCTCGTGGCCAAGCTGCCGGGCGGCGGCGGCGCTGCCCATGGCGATATCGGCCAACTGCTCCGGCGTCGGCCGCTCGTGGCGCAGCGTGTCGCTGATGAAGATCGTGCCCTGCCCGCCGACCATCAGCGTCAAGCCAAAGCTGATCTTGCCCGCAGCCGTGTCGATCACCTGGGCGATATCCTCCAGGCACACGGCGGCGGACCGGGTCAGCCCGGTCATCATCGCGTCGGCGTCGCCGGCCGCCACCATGCAGGCTGCGAACACGTTGCGGTCCTGGTTCACCAGGCGCTGGCAATCCCGGGTCAGCGCGCCCTGCCGCTGCAGCCGGCCATACAGCAGGTCGACGTAGCGCGCGTTGTGCTGGGACAGCCGGGCGTTATGCACCTCGATCCCGTCCGCGACGCCCAGGCCCAGCCCGGCCATCGTCTGCCGCACCCGGTCCTCGCGCCCGATCAGCACCGGCGTGCCATAGCCCGCGTTGCGGAACGCCACGGCGGCGCGGACGACCTTCTCCTCCTCGCCCTCGGCGAACACCACGCGCTTAGGGCTGGCGCGCACCCGCTCCATGATGGCGTCCAGCGCGTTGGCCGTCGGGTCCAGCCGGCCGGACAGGGTGCGGGCATACTTGCGCAGGTCCAGCATGGGGCGGCGCGCGACCCCGCTATCCATCGCGGCGCGCGCCACGGCCGGCGGGACGTGACTGATCAGCCGCGGGTCGAACGCGTTCGGGATGATGTAGTCGGGGCCGAAATGCAGCCGTGCGCCGCCGGCCGACGCGGTGTGCACCTCGTCCGGCACATCCTCCCGCGCCAGCGCCGCCAGCGCCTCGGCGGCGGCGACCTTCATCGCGTCGTTGATCGTGCTGGCGCGCACGTCCAGCGCGCCGCGGAAGATGTAGGGGAAACCGAGCACGTTGTTGACCTGGTTCGGATAGTCGCTGCGCCCGGTCGCGATGATCGCGTCATCCCGCACGGCGCGCGCCTCCTCGGGAGTGATCTCCGGGTCGGGGTTCGCCATCGCGAAGATGATCGGCCGCGGCGCCATGCTGCGCACCATCTCGGCCGTGAGCGCGCCGCGCACCGAAAGGCCGAAGAACGCGTCCGCCCCCGCGACCGCCTCGGCCAGTGTGCGTGCCTCGGTCGCGACCGCGTGGCCCGACTTCCACTGGTTCATGCCGGCGGTGCGACCCTGATAAACGACGCCGCGGGTGTCGCACAATGTCACATGCTCGGGCCGCACGCCCATCGCTTTCAGCAGCTCGACGCAGGCGATGGCGGCCGCACCCGCGCCGTTCACCACGAGCCGCGTGTCCGCCAGGCTGCGCCCGGTCAGGTGGCAGGCATTGATCAGCCCCGCCGCCGCCACGATCGCCGTGCCGTGCTGGTCGTCGTGGAATACCGGGATGTCCATCAGCTCGCGCAGCCGGCTCTCGATGACGAAGCACTCCGGCGCCCTGATGTCCTCGAGGTTGATGCCGCCGAACCCCGCGCCCAGGAAGCGCACGCAGTTGACGAACTCGCCGACGTCCTCGGTCGAGATCTCGAGATCGAAGCCGTCCAGGTCGGCGAACCGCTTGAACAGCGCGACCTTGCCCTCCATCACCGGCTTGCTCGCGAGCGCGCCCAGGTTGCCGAGGCCCAGCACCGCCGTGCCATTGGAGATCACCGCGACCATGTTGCCCTTGGTCGTGTAGTCATAGGCCAGCGCCGGGTCGCGCTGGATATGCAGGCAGGGCTCGGCGACGCCGGGCGAGTAGGCGAGGCTCAGGTCTCGCGCGGTCACCAGCGGCTTGCTGATCCGGGTCTCGAGCTTGCCGGGCCGGCCGGACGAGTGCAGCGCCAGCGCCTCCTCGGCCGAGACGTGGCTCGAGCGCGATTCGATGATGCCGTCAGCCATGGGCGGTCTCCTTGGGCGGTCTAGACAACGCCCAATTGGTAAAAAGGCCGGGCAGCGCCCGGTCGGGTTAATCTGCATACGCCAGCCAAACGCGGCGCGAAACCCAGCCGCTTCGCAGGTGCGGCATGACTTGGTAGGGTGTGCCGATGGACCTTCCAAGCGCAGCAGGCGTGTCCCCCACCATTCCCAGCGCCGTCGGCGCGTCCCCTGCTATCGCGCAGTGGTTCCTGCTCAAGGCCGACCATCCTGACGCCTTGCTGTTCCTGCGCATGGGCGACTTCTATGAGCTGTTCTTCGCCGACGCCGAGGCGGCCGCCAGCGCGCTCGACATCGCGCTCACCCGGCGCGGCGAGCATTGCGGCATGCCCATCCCGATGTGCGGCGTGCCGGTCCACGCCGCCGAGGCCTACCTGTCCCGGCTGATCCGCCGCGGCTTCCGCGTCGCAGTGGCGGAGCAGATGGAGCCGGCCAAGGGACGCACCGGCAAGGGGCCGTTGAAACGCGCCGTCGTGCGGCTGGTGACGCCGGGCACGTTGACCGAGGACAGCCTGCTGGACGCCCACCGTCCCAACCTGCTGCTGGCGCTGGCCAGCGCCGGCGGCGCATTGGGAGCCGCGTGGCTCGACGTTTCGACCGGCCTGTTTGAGACCGCGGCGCCCGCCCCCGCGGACCTGCCGGCGCTGCTGGGCCGGTTGGAGCCAGCCGAAATCCTGGCAGCGCCGGACCTGCCGCTGGGCGAGTGGTCCGACCGTCGCGGCCCGGCCATCGCGGCGCTCGCGCCCAACGCCGCCCAGCGCCGCGTGGCGGACGCCTTCGGCGCAGCGAGCCTCGATGCGTTCGGGACGTTCACCGGAGCAGAGGCCGCCGCCGCCGCCATGGCGCTGGACTATGTGCGCACGACGCAGGCCGGCGGGATGCCGCGGCTGTCCCGGCCGCAGCCGGCCGGGTTGGGGGCACAGATGATGCTCGACGCCGCGACCCGCGTCAGCCTGGAGATCACCCGCGCCCGGGACGGTTCGGCCGCGCACACCCTGGTTGCCGCCGTCGGCCATACGCTTACCGCGCCTGGCGCCCGGACACTGGCGGCGTGGCTGGGCGGGCCGCTGCTGGATTGCGCCGCCATCGCCAGGAGGCAGGACGGCTGGGCCTGGATGCTGCTGCAGCCGGAGGCGCTGGCCAACCTGCGCGCCGCCCTCCGCGCGACGCCGGATGTCGCGCGGGCGTTGGGTCGGCTTTCAGTCGGCCGCGCCGCGCCGCGCGACCTGGCTGCCGTGGCGCAAACCTTGGCCGCGGCCCAAGCTGCAAGCCGGGCGCTCGCCAGCGCGCCGATGGACATCGCGGCGCTCGGCGTCGACCCGGCGCTCCTGGAGCTGCTCTCCCGCGCCCTCGCCGATACTCTGCCCGCACGGCTCGACGACGGCGGCGTGGTCGCGCCGGGCTTCGATGGCGAGCTGGACGCCGAGCGGCGGCTGCGCGACGACAGCCGCCGGGTAATTGCCGGGCTGACGCTCGACTACGCGCAGCGCTACGGCGTGGCGTCGCTCAAGATCAAGCACCACGCCCAGCTTGGCTATGTCATCGAGGCGCCCGCGCTCGCCGTGGAACGACTGCAGGCGCATCCCGAGCTGACCTTGCGCCAGGGCATGGCCAACGGCGCGCGCTTCGGCAACACCGAGCTCGCCGATCTGGATCGCCGCATCAGCGAGGCCGCCGACCGGGCGATGGCGCGCGAGCGCCTGGTGTTCGCGACCCTGGTGCAGGCCGTGCTGGCGCAATCGGACGCATTGGGCGCCTGCGCCGACACGCTGGCCCGGCTCGACGTGCTGCAGTCCTGCGCCCGCCTCGCCGAGGGCGGGCGCTGGTGCCGCCCGGCGGTCACCGACGACGACCAGTTCTGCATCCGGGCCGGGCGCCATCCCGTCGTCGAACATGCGCTGCAGGGAACCGCCGCCTTCGTGCCCAACGACTGCGACCTGTCCGCGGCGCAGCGCGTGCTGTTGCTGACAGGGCCGAACATGGCGGGCAAGAGCACCTACCTCCGGCAGAACGCGCTGATCGCCATTCTGGCGCAGGCCGGGCTGCCGGCGCCGGCCGAGAGCGCCCGGATCGGCGTGGTCGACCGGCTGTTCAGCCGGGTCGGCGCGGCGGACGACCTCGCGCGCGGCCGCAGCACCTTCATGGTCGAGATGACCGAGACGGCGGCGATCCTGCACCAGGCCGGCCCGCGCTCGCTGGTGATCGTGGACGAGATCGGCCGCGGCACCGGCACGCTCGACGGCCTGGCGATCGCCTGGGCGGTGCTGGAAGCGCTGCACGGCCAGAACCGCTGCCGGACCGTGTTCGCGACGCATTTCCACGAGTTGGGGCAGCTCGCGGCGCAGCTGCCGCGGCTGCGCCCCTGCACCATGCGGGTGAAGGAGTGGCGCGGCAGCGTGGTATTCCTGCATGAGGTCGCCGAGGGTGCCGCCGGCCGCAGCTGGGGCGTGCACGTGGCGCAGTTGGCGGGCGTGCCGCAGGCGACGGTGCGCCGAGCGGCGGCATTGCTGAACGCCTTGGAGAAGAACCGCCATAACAGCCCGGCCGAACTGCCGCTATTCGCCCAAGCTGCCGACATGCCGCCTGCGCCGCCCGATCCGCCCCCGCCATCCGATCCGTTACGGGATGCGCTGCATGAGCTTGAGCCCGATGGGCTATCGCCGCGAGACGCGCTCGAAACCCTTTATCGTATCAAAGCACTCGCCGCTGTTCCCGCGTCGAATACCGAAGTAGCATCCATCTAATGTCCAACCCACTTCCCCTCCCCGACCAGCCTGAGGAGGCCACGAAGCTCCTGGACTTGGCGCTGCGCGGCATCACGGCCGGCGGCAGGTCCCCGCCGCGCGACGCGGCGCTCAGCAGTTTCCGCCGCTATCTGGGCCGTGTGCAGCACCACGTGCAGGAGCGGTTCGAAGCCGGCGGCATGAGCGGCCTGGAGGCGGGCCGCCTGTTGGGCCGCTTGATGGACGGGGTGATCGGCGCGCTGCACGGCTACGCCCGCGGCCATGTGGCGGGGCCGGACGCTGGGTCCCAGCAGGCCATGGCGATCGTCGCCACCGGCGGTTATGGGCGCGGCGTATTGGCGCCGTTCAGCGACATCGACCTGCTGTTCATCACCGAGCAACGGCCCGCGGCGGCGACGCTCGCGGCCGTCGAGTTCATGCTGTACTTCCTGTGGGACCTCGGCCTGAAGGTCGGCCATGCCACGAGATCGATCGACGAATGCATCACCGAGGCGGGCCGCGACCTCACGATCCGCACCTCGATGATCGACGCCCGGCTTCTGGCGGGCGACCCTAGCCTGTTCGAGCCCTTCATGGCGCGCTTCCTGCAATTCTGCACCGAGGCTGGGGCCGGCAGCTTCATCGCCGCCAAGCAGGCCGAGCGGGACGCCCGCCACCACCGCTATGGCGAGACGCCGTTCCTGGTCGAGCCCAACATCAAGGAAGGCCGCGGCGGGCTGCGTGACCTGCAGACACTCTATTGGATGAGCCGATACGTTTTTGGCACCCAAATCATGGGCGAGCTGGTCGGCCCCGACAGCCCCGGCGGCGGCATCCTAACGCACCAGGAGGCCAAGCACACCCGCCGCTCATGGGAGTTCCTCTGGACCGTGCGCTTCCACCTGCACTACGTCGCCGGCCGCGCCGAGGACCGGCTGACCTTCGACCTGCAGCCCGTCGTCGGCGCCCGCATGGGCTACACCCGGCACGGCCGGCAGGATGGCGTCGAGCGCTTCATGCGCCACTATTTCCTGACGGCGCGGGAGATCACCCGGATCACGACGGTGCTGGCGCCTGCGGTGGTGCGCGCGGCGCTCGGCCCCCCGGCGCTGGCCGCCGTGACCGACGCGGCGCTGCTGGCGCAGGGTTTCGTGCTCGCCGAGGGCAAGCTGATGTCCGCGCCCGGCAGCGACTTCGGCCGGCACCCGATCGCCATGCTGCGCATCCTGCAGGTGGCGCGGGACCGCGGCCTCGAGCTGCATCCGCTGGCGCTGCGCGCGCTGATCCGCCACGAACGCGGCGCGATCGATCTGCGCGGCAACCAGCTGGCGGCGGACGTCTTCCTCGACCTGCTATGCGGCCGCGACGGCGAGCACAGCCGGGCCGAGGGCGCCAAGTGGCTGTCGATCCTGAACGAGACCGGCTTCCTCGGCCGTTATATCCCTGACTGGGCCCGCATCGTCGGGCAGATGCAGTTCGACACCTACCATGTGTTCACCGTCGACGAGCATACGATCGAGGCCGTGCGCGTGCTGAACGCCTTGGAGCGAGGCGAACTGGCCGAGGTGGCGCCGATCGCGTCGAGCCTGGTGGAGGACCTGCAATCCCGCCGGGCGCTGTATGCCGCCATGCTGCTGCACGACATCGCCAAGGGCCGGGGCGGCGACCATTCCGAGCTCGGCGCCGAGATCGCCACCCAGGTCGGCCCCGCGATCGGCCTGTCGGCGGAGGAAACGGAGACAGTCAGTTGGCTGGTGCTGCACCACCTGATGCTCAGCCAAACCGCCTTCAAACGCGACATCGACGACCCCAAGACCATCCTGGACCTCGCCGACACCATCCAATCGCCCGAACGCCTGAAGCTGCTGCTGGTACTGACGGTCGCCGACATGCGCGCCGTCAGCGCCAGGGTTTGGAATGGCTGGAAGGCGACCCTGCTGCGCGAGCTTTATGCCCGGGTCGCCGACGTGCTGGCCGGCGGGCTTGCGACGACGGAACGGGACGTGCGGTTGGCGCGCGCCAGGGAGGCCGCCGGCCACTACCTGACCGACTGGCCCGCGACGGACCGGGATTTCTTCTACGGCCTCGGCTATCCCGGCTACTGGCTCAGCTTCGACCCGGAGACCCATGCGCGTCATGCGCGGCTGATCCGCGACGCGGAGCGGCGTCGCGCGCCGTTGACCGTCGACACGCAGCCGCTGCCGGCGCGTGCGGTGACGGAGGTGACGGTCTATACCGCGGACCATGCTGGGCTGTTCAGCCGTATTGCGGGTGCGCTGGCGGTGGCAGGGGCTTCGATCGTGGACGCCCGCATCCACACGCTGACCAATGGCAGCGCGCTCGACACCTTCTGGATCCAGGACGCGGCCGGAGGCGCCTTCGACGCGCCGCACCGCCTCGCCCGGCTGCATGTGCTGATCGATCAGGCGCTGTCGGGCCGCCTTGGGCTAGACGGAGAGATACGCCGGGCGTCCCGGGCGCTGATGGGCCGGCGCATGCGGGCGATCCACGTGCCGCCCCGCGTCGTGGTGGATAACCGCGCCAGCAACACGCATACCGTGCTCGAGGTGAATGGCCGCGACCGGCCGGGACTGCTGCATGACGTGACGGCGGCCATCAGCGAACAGGGCCTGCAGATCGCCTCGGCGCACGTCACGACCTACGGCGTGCGCGCGGTCGACGTTTTCTACGTGAAGGACGTGTTCGGCCTGAAGATCGAAAATGAGCGCAAGCTGGCGGCTTTGCGTCAGGCGTTGCTCATCGCCTTGCAGGCGCCGGACGACAGCACTCCGGAGCCGGCGCCGCTCGTACGCCGCAGGCGCGAGGCCGCAGAGTAACCTTGGCTCAGTGCGCGGGCAGCCGCGCCGGTTGGGAGCCGACGCGGCGATGCTGCGTTGTGTCGCCATGAGCAGAACACGAAACGCGATCCGGGCCTATGACGGATGGCGGCCAGCGGCCGGTGCGTGGCCCTACGTCATACCCGCTGCGCTGCTGCTCGGCTGGAAGCGAAGCAGCCAGCTGAAGCGTGCGCTTCAGCGATCCCAGGCGGCGTTGCGTGCGACACATGAGCAGCTCGGCATTATCATAAGCCGTGCCCCGGTTGGGATCGTGCAGGCCGACCTGGACGGGCGAATCCTGCTGGCGAACCGGTGCTATTGCAGCCTGGTCGGGCATTGTCCGCAGCACCTGCGCACGCTGGCGCTGCACGATCTCACGCATCCCGACGACCGCACGGCGCATTTGGAGCGGCAAGCGGAGATGCTGTCGACAGGCCGGCCATTCCAGATCGAAAAACGCCTGGTCCGCGCCGACGAGAGCGATGTGTGGGTCATCAGCCACATGGACGTGACGCACGACGCCGATGGCCGGCCCATGCACGTCATCGCCGCCGTGCAGGATATTTCGTATCGCCGGGCGGCTGAGGCAGCGATGGAGGCGATGACTGCGAGCTTGGAGCAGCAGGTGGCCGAGCGCATCGCGACGCAGGAGAAGCTCTGGCAGCGGCAGCGCATGGAGGCGCTGGGCCAGCTGGCCGGCGGCGTCGCGCATGACTTCAACAACGTGCTGCAGGCGATTGCGGGCGGTGCCCGGCTGATCCAGCGGCGGCCGGACAACGCCGCCGCGGTGGAGCGCCTGGCCGGACTGGTCGTAAATGCGGCCGAACGCGGCGCGGTGGTCACGCAACGCCTGCTGAGCTTCGCCCGCCGCGGACGGCTTCAGCCGGGTCCGATCGAGGTGGCCGTACTTTTGACCGAATTATGCGACATGCTTGGTGGAACGCTGGACGGTGATATCAATGTAGAGCTTGCCATTTCCGAGACGTTGCCGCAATTATTAGCGGATCGAGGGCAGCTCGAGGCGGTATTGGTCAATCTTGCAACGAATGCACGGGACGCGATGGTTGGAAATGGGTCGATAGGCCAAGCGCGCGACGCTGGCCATGTGCTGAGGCTTTCGGCTTCGACGACCGATGGCGCTGCAGCCGGACTGCCTCCGGTGCCGTTTGTCAGGATCGATATCAGCGACTCGGGCCCGGGCATGAATCTCGAGACGTTGGAGCACGCTATGGAGCCGTTCTTCACCACGAAACCGCGCGGACGCGGCACTGGGCTCGGGCTCGCGATGGCGCGGGGCTTCGCCGAGCAGTCTGGCGGAAAGCTACTGCTGCACAGCGTTGCCGGTCAGGGCGCGACGGCCAGCTTGTATCTGCCACAGGCCTCCAAGCCAGTCGGGCAAGCCGCCGGCCGGCCTGGCGCAAGTTTGGCTAAAAAGCCCCGTATCATGCTCGTTGACGACGACCCAGAGATACTGGAGGTGCTCGGCGAGGTGCTGACATCGTGCGGCTACGGCGTTGAGAACTTCGACGGGGCTGCTGTCGCCCTGGAGCATTTGGGCGACGAGGCGGCTGTCAACCTTCTCATCACCGATCTTTCCATGCCGGGAACCGACGGCTTGGCGTTGATCCGCGAAGCGCAGCGCAGGCAGCCCGGTCTTCCAGCCATCCTGCTCACCGGCTACAGCGCGGATGAACTCGGCCTGACGACGGGCAGGCTGTCCGCTGGCCACCTGACGCTGCTGCAAAAACCGGTTCGCATCATTGAACTGACGAAGCAGGTCGCCGCGATGCTTTCGGGCATAGTCGCACCGCCGGTCTAGCGTTTTCCGGTTTATTGGAGGCCGGCGCCGTAGGCGGCCGGAACAATCATTGCCTTCCTCCTACGAACGGCTTCGAACGAAGAGTTCCGAGCACTTGACTCTCGCCTGCATTCTGGAACATATGGGGAACATTAACCTATGCCCTTTATGCGAGCAGCTACATTGGACAGAATGTGGGGCATTCAGTGGATAAATTTAGAACGAAAGGTGTCTGAAATGCACGTGGTTGTCGCATCTTCCGCATTTGATGTGTCTTTCCCGCACATGGATCGACGCCCGCTGCGCCGCCTTGCTTCTCGTGTTCGGGCGTCGGCGAAAAGCCTGCAGGCAACAGGCCGAGTGCTTGGCCTCGCAACGCAGGGCCTGATGTTTGCCATGGTGATGTGGCTGCTGGTGGCGGCGCCGGGTTTCCTGTCCACGCAAGAAAACCCGGTCCGGATGGAGCCGGCGCGTCAGGTTTCCCGATAGTTCAGCAGGATCAGGCCGACCGCCACGAAGCAGGCCGGCCACACCCAACCGGCCAGGGGCCGGACTGGCTCATCCGCCCGCAGCTCTAGCCAGCGTGACCAGCCGGCGCCGACGCCGGCCAGGGCCAGCGGCGTGTGCGACAACTCGATAAGCAGTTGGTCTTTCACGTTGGCGATAGCGTGGCTATGCGTCAGCAGCAGCGCGCCGCCCAGGGCGGTCAGCAACGGGAATGCCAGCGCCGCCTGCGGACGTCGCAGCCGACCGGTGCGCCCACCCGGCGAAACGCGGCCCCGTCATGCAGCCGCCCCAGCGCCATCACGAAGAATGGGACGCCTCCCACCCAAATCGCGGCGCCGAGGATGTGCAGCGCCGCCGCCGCCATCAGCACCGGGCCGTCCGCGATGCGGGCCGCGGCGTGGGTCGTCATGGTCGCGGCAGCGAGGATCACGAGGCACGGCGCGAGCAGCAGCGTACCCGGCATCGGGCGGCGCGCAAGCAGCATAGCGCCGAGCAGCCCGGCCGCGGCAGCCTTGACCAGGCCGGCCACGGCAAACTGCGCCGTAAACGTTTGCCGCAGATCGAGGCTCACCGTGTCCATCAGGACGGCTGACTGCATGGCAACAACCAATGCCTCGCAGGCTACGAGCGCCAGCGCACTCCATCCCGCGATGACGCAGATGCGGCGCGCGAGCTGTGCGCCGTTCGGGAGGCTCGCCGCAAACGGCCGCGCGAGGAAGGCCAGGAACAGGACGCCGCCGATGGCCATGCTCTGCGCGACGATGGTGAGGCCATGCAGCACGATGGACAGGTAGCCGAACAGGTCGACGAGCAGAGTCATTTCAACGCGCCTGCACGGCGAACGGCACGTCGCCGCGCGTGATGTGCCCGTCCACCGCCAGGATCTGCCAGCGCACGACATAGTCGCCGGGCGAGAGCGTCGTCGCGGCGGCTAGGCTGTCGGCGGCGCTCGCGGGGTCGACCGGCAGCGCGGCCTCGGCGCCGTTCGCGCGCAGTGCCATGCGGGACCGTGCATGGTCGACTCGGCTGTTGAACCGCAGTTTTATGTCCGCCGGACCGGGCGGCACCGTGGCCCGTGCCGCCGGCTGGCTGTCCAACAGGATTGCATGCGCGCTCGCCTGCGCGGGCCAAAGAAATGCGGCTGCCGCCAGGACGAAGGTGGATGAACAAAGGCGAAGCATAGACGGTAGATCCCGTTATGCCGTGCCAGCCCCTGGCGCGGCGGAGCAGGGGTCGCCATGATCCCCGCCCGATGAGCAAACCTGTTCCCGGCGGTCGCGCCGATTATCGCGGCTTCCTCCCGATCCTCACGCGCCGACACGACGCGTGGGATGGACAACTACCCGCTTGGGCACGTTGATAATGCGGTCTGCGAAGGTTTTTGCGACGTGGCGGGCGCACACATCTTGGTGCTGAATGACATGACGGCTTGGTGCGGCAGTGATCTGGAAGCCTGGCTGCCGGGCATTCTCACGACGGAGGACTAGCCGATGGATATGGGTCTGCACGGCAAGCGCGCTTTGGTCTGCGCCGCGAGCAAGGGCCTCGGTCGCGCATGCGCCATGGCCTTGGCGCATGAGGGCGTGGCGGTCACGATCACCGCCCGGACCGCGGGTCCGCTGGAGCGCACGGCCGACGAAATCCGGGCCGCTGCCGGCGCTACGGTGACGACGGTCGCCGGTGACATCACGACGGAGGAGGGCCGCGCCGCCGCACTCGCGGCCTGCCCCGATCCCGACATCTTGGTGAACAACGCCGGCGGTCCGCCGCCCGGCGACTTCCGGCAATGGGAACGCGAGGACTGGATACGCGCGCTGGACGCCAACATGCTGACGCCCATCGCGCTCATCCGCGCCGTGGTGGACGGCATGGCGGCGCGACGCTTCGGCCGTATCGTCAACATCACCTCGGCCAGCGTGAAGTCGCCGATCCCCACGCTTGGCATGAGCAACGGCGCACGCGCCGGTCTGACCGGTTTCATGGGCGGGTTGGCTCGCCAGGTGGCCCGGCACAACGTGACGATCAATAACCTGCTGCCTGGTCCCTTTCTCACCGACCGCCTGCGCGCGAACGCTGCAGCGGCGGCGGAAAAGGCTGGGCGAACGGTGGAGGAGGAGGTGCACGAGCGCGCCAAGCAATCCCCAGCGGGCCGCGTCGGCGATCCCGCCGAGTTCGGCGACGCCTGCGTGTTCCTGTGTGCCGCGTCCTCGGGCTTCATCGTCGGCCAGAACCTGCTGCTGGACGGAGGCGCATTCAACGCAACGATGGGCTGATCCCAGATTGCACCCAATCGCGCGCGCGCCTAGCGTTTTAGCTTGATGATGTTGGAGGTCGGACGATGCGGAAGCGCCTGTTGCTGAGCGGCTTGTTCATCGCTGCCCTCCTGTTGCAGGGTGGCCCGGCGTCGGCACAGAAAGCGCAGGACACGCTCCGGATCGCATGGCGGGATGCGGTGCCGAACGTCGATCCCTATTATAACTCGCTCCGCACCGGCTTGGTCGTCGCGCACCAGGCCTGGGACACGCTGATCTATCGGGACCCCGAAACGTTCACTTTGAAGCCGCTGCTCGCCACGTCATGGCGTTACGCCGACGATATGACGATCGAGTTCGAGCTGCGGCCCAACGTGAAATTCCACGACGGCAGCCCGTTCACCGCGGACGACGTCGTTTATACCATCACGACCATCCTGTCCGACAAGCAAGTCTCGGTGCCCAGCAATTTCAGCTTCATCGCAGGCGCCGAGAAGATCGATGATATGCACGCACGCATCAAGCTGAAGCGGGTGTTCCCGGCCGCCCTGGAATACATCGCCATGGTGCTGCCGATCTACCCGAAAGCGTATCGCGAGCGGGTCGGCGGCGAGTATTCCAAGATGCCGGTCGGCACCGGCCCTTACCGCATCACCAAGGTGGACGGCGTGACCCAGATCGAGATGGAGCGCAACGACGACTACTTCGAAGGTCCGAAGGGCAAGGCGCAGATCCGCCGCGTGGTCATCAAGGAGGTGGCGGACGCAACCGGGGAGCTGACGGCGATATTGGGCAGCCAAGCCGACTGGATCTGGCAGTTCAGCCCGGACCAGATCGACAGCATCGGCCGCATGCCGACGCTGCAAACCCAGCGCAGCGAGAGCATGCGGGTCGCCTACATGAACATGGACAGCGCCGGGCGGACCGGGGCGGACAACCCGCTGACCAACCTTAAGGTGCGCCAGGCCATCATGCACGCCGTGGACCGGCCGATGATGGCGAAGCAGTTCATGCCGGGCGGCTCCCGCGTGCTGGACGCGCCGTGCTTCCCGACGCAGTTCGGCTGCGACCAGGGTGTCGCGATCAAATACGAGTATGACCCGGCCAAGTCGAAGGCACTGCTGGCCGAGGCCGGTTTTCCCCAGGGCTTCGAGACCGAGATCGTCGGCTACCTGCTGCCGCAGTGGCAGGGCGCCATCCAGGGCTACCTCGCCGCTGTCGGCATCCACGCGAATATCCACCAGCTGCAGGTCGGCGCGGTAGTCCAGCACAGCATCGAGGGCAAGAACCCGATGGAGCTGGGCAGCTGGGGCAGCTATTCGATCAACGACGCCTCGGCGTTCATGCCGTTCTTCTTCACCGGCGGCGGCCAGGACTATGCCCGCGACCCGGAGCTGCAGGCCATGGTCGAGGCTGGCGGCAGCAGCACCGACCCCGACAAGCGCCGCGCCGCCTACAGCGCCGCGATCAAGCGCGTCACCGAGCGCGCCAATTTCATGCCGCTGTTCACCTTCGTCACGACCTACGCGACGTCCCGCACGCTGAACTTCAAGGCGTTTCCGGACGAACTGCCGCGGTTCTATCTCGCGAGCTGGAAATAGCGGCGTCCATCAGTCCGCCGCCAGCAGGCACTCCACCAGCCGACCACGCGCCCTGATGCCGGTCGGGTCCGTGCTCCCGCATTTTGCCTCGGCCACCGGACAGCGCGGATGGAAGCGGCAGCCTGGTGGGATGTCGGCCGGGTCGGGATAGCTGTCGCCCAGTCCCGAGTCGGGTATGCCGAGGCCGGGTTCGGGCGTCAGCACGCTCGCCAGCAGGGCGCGCGTGTATGGGTGCTGCGGCCGTTCGAACAGCGCGTCGACCGGCGCGTGCTCGACGATGCGGCCCAGGTACATCACGGCCACCTCGGTGGCGATATGCTCGACGACAGCCAAGTTGTGGCTGATGAACACGAGCGTCAGGCCCATCTCCCGCCGCAGCTCGGCCAGCAAATTAAGGATTTGCGCCTGCACCGAAACGTCGAGGGCGCTGGTCGGCTCGTCGCATACGACGATGCGCGGCCGCAGCACGAGCGCGCGTGCGATGGCGACGCGCTGCCGCTGCCCGCCGCTAAGCTGCGCCGGCAGCCGGTCGGCGAGGTCGCCGGGCAGGCCTACGCGAGCCAGCATGTCGCGGACCGGCCCGTCGATGTCGCGTATGCCCTGCGCCCGCAGCGGCAGCGCCACGATGTCCCGCACGCGCTGGCGCGGGTTCAGCGAGGAGTATGGATCCTGGAACACCGGCTGGATCAGCCTGGCGCGGGCACGGCGGTCGAGGTCCGACAGGCGCTGCCCGTCCACCAGCACCTCGCCGCTGGTCGCGGGCAGCAGGCCCAGGATGATGCGGGCCAGCGTGCTCTTGCCGCAGCCGCTCTCGCCGACGATGCCCATCACGCCGCCTTGCGGCACAAGCAGGCTAACGCCATCCACCGCACGCACCCGGCCGAAGCTGCGACGGACGTCGCGAATTTCGATGGCTGGCGTCATGGCGTAAGCTGGCACAAGTACGTATGCCCCGGCGCACGCTCACGCAGCGGCGCCGCGACGGCGCATGACGGCATGGCATGCGCACACCGGTCGCGAAACCCGCATCCGGCGAAGCCCGGCGGAATGCGCGGCACGGTGCCGGGAATGCTGCCGAGCGGCTGGTCCCTTCGCACCTTGCCCGGCACCGGCACGCTGGCCAGCAGGCCCTGCGTATAGGGGTGGCTCGGCTGGGCGAACAGCGCCGTGACCGGGGCGCTCTCGACCACCTGGCCCGCATACATGACGCTCACCTGATGGGCGACGCGGGCGACGACGCCCAGGTCGTGCGTGATCAGCAGCAGCGCGAGGCCCATCTCGGCCTGCAGCGCCGCCAGCAGCCGCAGGATGCCGGCCTGCACCGTCACATCCAGCGCCGTGGTCGGCTCGTCGGCGATCAGCAGCTCCGGCCCGCACATCAGCGCCATGGCGATCATCACCCGCTGGCGCAGCCCGCCGGAAAGCTGGTGCGGGAACTGGCCGAGCCGCAGGCCCGGCGCCGTGATCCCCACCCGGCCCAGCAGCGCCGCCGCGCGCTCGGTGGCGTCCGAACGGCTGCCGCCCCGGTGGCGGCGATACACCTCGGTCATCTGCGAACCGACGGTATAGGCCGGGTTGAGGCTGGTCATCGGCTCCTGGAAGATCATGCCGATGCGGTCGCCGCGCAGCCGGCCCATGGCGCGATCGGACAACGCCGCCAGGTCGACGCCGTGAAAGCGGATGTGCTCGGCGCTGCGCACGGCGCCCCGAGCCAGCAGGCCCATGACCGACAGCGCCGTCACCGACTTGCCGCAGCCGCTCTCGCCGACGAGGCAATGCGTTTCGCCGCGACGTACCTGCAACGCGACGCCGCGCACGGCCTCGGTTGCGCCGAAGCCGACACGCAGGCCTGCGACGTCCAGCACCGCTTCAGGCATCGCGCGAGGCCGCCAGCAGGTCGCGCAGCCCGTCGCCCAGCAGGTTGATGCCCAGCACCAGGGCGAACAGGCTTAGGCCCGGCACCATGATGACCCAGGGCTCGAAGAACATGTAGTCCTTGCCCTCGGCGATCATCAGCCCCCAGCTCGGCAGCGGCGCCGGCACGCCGAGGCCGAGGAACGACAGCACCGCCTCCAGCAGGATCGCCAGCGCCACCTCGAGCGTCGCGACGATGACCAGGTGGTGCGCGATATTGGGCAGGACCTCTCGCCACAGCACGTGGAAGCCGGATGCGCCGGCCGCCTGCGCAGCCGCCACGTAATCCAGCGTGCGGACCTGCATGGTCGTCGTGCGCGCGACCACTGCGAACCGGTCCCACAGCAGCAGCCCGAGCGTCAGCACAACCACGGTGAGCGAGCTGCCCACCGCCGAGACGACCGCGAGCGCCACCAGGATCAGCGGGATGCTCAGCCGGCAGGTGATGGCGAACATGACCACGTCATCAACCCTCCCGCCAAAGAAGCCGCCGAGCACGCCCAAGGTGATGCCGATCACCCCGCTGGTCAGCGCCGCCACGGTGCCGATCAGCAGCGAGATGCGCGCGCCATAGACCAGCCGCGCCAAGTAATCGCGGCCAAGCTGGTCGGTGCCCAACAGGTGCTCGCCATCCCCGCCCAGCCAAGCCGGCGGCGTCAGGCGGTGCATCAAGTCCTGCGTAAACGGATCATACGGCACCAGGCTCGGGCCGAACAGCGCCACCAGCAGCGCACCCCCAACGATCAGCACGCCCAGCGCCGTCGCCATATGCCGCAGCGGCATCAGGCTGTCCGCAGCCGCGGGTCGAGCACCGCGTTCAGCATGTCGGCGAACAGCGTCAGCGCGATGTAGATCACCGCCAGCAGCAGCACGACCGCCTGCACGACCGGGAAATCGTTCTTGCTGATGCTCTCCCACGCGAGGAAGCCGACGCCGGGCAGGCTGAACACGCTCTCGATCACGATCGACCCGCCCAGCATGAAGCCGAGCTGCACCACGGCGATGGCGACGACCGGCATGGCGGCATTGCGGGCGGCGTGCTTCAGCACGATGCTGGCGCGCGACAGGCCCTTGGCCCGCGCCGTGCGGATGTAGTCGGACCGCAGCGCGTCGACCATGCCGGACCGGATGAGCCGCATCAGCGCCGGGATGGCGGAGAACGACAGCACCAGGCCGGGCAGGACATAGCCGGTCCAGTCGTCGACGCCGCTGATCGGCAGCCATTGCAGCCGCAGCCCCAAGCCGATGATCAGCAGCAGAGCCAGCCAGAAACTCGGCATCGCCTGTCCCAGTAGCGCCACCATCATGACCAATCGGTCGGTCAATGTGCCCTCGTGCAGCGCCGCAAAGATGCCGAGCGGCAGGGCGATCAGCAGCGCGAAGCCGAGGCCGACGAGTCCCAAGGTGAACGTGACCGGCATGCGGGCGCGGATCAGGTTGGCCACCGGCTCCCGGAACAAATACGACCGTCCAAGATCGCCATGCGCCGCCGCACCGACCCAGGCGAAGAACTGCTCCGGCAACGGGCGGTCGAGTCCATAGGCCCGGCGGATCGTCGCCACGTCCTCCGCGGTCGCCTGCGGTCCGGCGACGGCCAGCGCCGGGTCGCCGGCGACCCGGGTCAGCGCGAAGCTTATCACTAGCACCGTCATGCAGACCAGCACGGCCAGGACGGCCCGGCGCAGGATAAACCGCTTCATCGGCCGACCCTATGGGCGGTGCCGCGTTGCGGCAAGCAGGAACACAGGCCAGAATGCGCCGATGCTGCGCGCTATCCTTCCTGTGATCTTTGCGGCGCCGTGGTGCGCGCAGGCGGAGCCGCTGCTCGGCGTGCCGCGATGCCGTTAAGCGACCATTTCGACGGTGAGCGCTTCTTCAACCCGGGTGCGTCGCAGGCCCGCGGCCTCGGCGCCGTCCTGCGATGGCAGTTGGCGCGGAACAGGGCGCGCTGGCCCGAGCACATTCCCAACCCGTCCTTTCCGCCGCCGGGCGATGCGGTCGCGCCGGGCCACGTCAGCCTGACCTTCATCGGCCACAGCACCTTCCTGATTCGCTTGCCGGGTCCGCACGGCATTCGCTTGCCGGGTCCGCACGGCATAACCTCGATCCTCACCGACCCGATCTTCAGCGAGCGCTGCTTTCCCGTGCAATGGATGGGCCCGCGCCGGGTGCGCGCCCCGGGGCTGGCAATCGAGGCGCTGCCGCCCATCGACGCCGTGCTCGTGTCGCACAACCACTATGACCACATGGACCTGCCCAGCCTGCGGGCACTGCACCGGCGCTTCCGGCCGCAGGTGCTGACCACGCTCGGCAATGCGCGCCCGCTGCAAGAGGCCGGCGTGCCCGATGCGGTCGAGCTCGACTGGTGGGGCAGCGTCACCGCCGGTCCGGTTCAGGTGACGGCGACGCCGGCCCGGCACTTCGCCGCGCGCGGAGTGCGGGACCGCAATAAGACCCTATGGGCCGGGTTCATGCTCGAAGCGGATGGCCGCCGCCTGCTGTTCGCCGGTGACTCCGGTGCTGGGCCGCACTGGACCGCGATCCGCGACCGACTGGGCCCGCCCGGCGTCGCCCTGCTGCCGATCGGTGCTTATTTGCCCCGCAGTATCATGCAGGCCGTCCACATGGACCCGGCCGAAGCCGTTCAGGCCCGCGCGGACCTCGGCGCCCGCCGGGCTGTCGGTATGCACTTCGGCACTTTCCAACTCACCGACGAAGCGGTCGACGCACCTGTGCGGACCCTGGAACTGGCGCGTGCCGCCGCTGGCCTGCAGAGCCAAGACTTCGAGGTGCTCGGCTTCGGCGAGACCCGCATCATTCCGCTATGATAAAGAAACCTGTCATTGCGAGCCGGCTTCGGCGCGGCAATCCAGGCAACCTGAACCGAGATCTAACCGCATGACCCTAGATTGCTGCGTCGCCCTGACTTGAGCGAGCGACCTAGGGCTGGGCCAACACCCCGCTTTCGCTTGCATGATCGAGCAACGCCACCTGCCGCACGACGATGCCGTGGCTAGGCTGCACCCACGCGATCTCGCCCGGTGTGTTGCAGGCGTCGCAGACCGGCGCCCACGCGCTATGCGCCGTCCCGCATGCGGCGCAGCGCCAGAACGGATCGGGATCGGCCGCCGCCAAGTGCCGCAATGCGTCCTGCGCCTCGCTGCCACGCCCCTCCTGATCCGCGATATCCGCCATCAGCACCCAAATCCGTCGCTGGTTAAGCCCAGCCGCGCGCGCAGCATCGACGTGGCGCCGCGCTTCCTTCAGCATGCCGGCATCCAGCGCCGCATGCGCCAGCAGCAGATGGCTCTCGGGATGGTTCGAATTCTGCTGCGCCAAGCCGCTCGCAGCCCTGAACCGCTCCTGTTTGTCGGCAAGGTCCGCCATATATTCCGCCGCGATGTCCGGATGCGGCTGCTTCGCCCAGGATCGGCGCAGCACGTCGTTGGCGGCGCTATCCTTGCCGGCGGCGCGAAGGCGGCTGGCGTAGGCGACGGCAGCGGGAGCCAGCGCCGGGTCGGCCGTCCAGGCCTGCTTGGCGAGGCGCAACGCGGCGGACCGGTCAGACTCGGCGCCGGCAGCGGCCACGGCCAGCGCGGCGCGGTGCTCGGGCCCCGACAGGCGGAGCGCGTCGTTCCATTTGCCGGTCCGCAGCGCCAAGACCTTGCGCTCCTCCTTGAGCCACTGCGCACCGGGCCGAACGATCTCGGCTTTGTTCGCCAACGCGGCGGCAGCAGACCAGTCCTCACGCGCAGTCGCTTGGCGCATCAGGCCGCGCAGGCCCAGAAAGGCGGTCTCCTTGCGATCGGCGAGCTGCTGGAACACGATCGCGGCCTCGTCCTCGCGTCCGGCCTGACGGTTTGCCTGCGCGGTCAGCAGCAGCGTCAACGGCGTGTCGCCTAGGTAACGGCGGCTGCGGCCGGCTTCTCGCTGTGCCGCGCCGGGGTCGCTGGCCGCCAACGCTACCAAGGCGCGCGTCACGGCTTGGTCGCCCCGCGCCCGGTCACGACGGCGTCCACGGATGCGGGCACGGCGCGGCAGGCGAATGAGCGCCCCAAGCAGCCGGATGACGACATACAAAACAATGAACAGCAGGGCGAGCAACAGGAGCGCCACCGGCGTCGCCATCTCGAATGTCGTGCCGCTGATGGTCGCCGAGATCATCCCCGGCAGCCCCGCAATCCACCACGCCAGCGCGATCAGCGCCGCCGCGACGACGGTCAACCCAATAACGGTGCGCATCAGCCGCGGGCCGCCATCGACGCGAGTGCCGCACGGGCTTCCAGCAGAGCACGGGCTTGACCGACCCAATCGGCCATCGCCGCCGCGGCCGGACCTGCAAGCCCATTCAGCACGGCGACGGCGCCGGCGAGGTCACCAGCGTCCAACGCCTGGCGCGCATGGGCCAACACGCCGGAAACCGGGTCGCCCAGCAGCACGCGGTCGCCCTGGCGGACGGTGACGGACTGCTGCGCCCGGGTCCAAAGCCGGGAAGCGAACGGTTGGTTGTCCATGATGGCGGGCTGGCTCGCGCGCTGCGCAGCCTCGGCAGCGCTATTGAAGGACAGCCGCAGCCCGGCCTCGGTCGGCGGTGCGTCATGGGCGAACTGCGCCAAGGCCGGCGGCGCGCCGGGAATGTCGCCCAGCTTCTGCCCGGCTTCCAGCGCCGTGGTCGCGAGTTGGACCCGAGAGATGCGTTTCGCCTGCTCGGTGATGCCGCCGATTTGACCGGCGATGCCGCTGCCCTGTTTCTCTGTAGCCGCTATCCGGCTCTCCAACGCATCCAGCCGTCCATCCAGCCGGGCCGTCATGCCCTGCAGGTCCACTGTTTGCTTGGACACGATGCCGCTAATTTGACCGGCGATGCCGCTGCCCTGCTTCTCCACGGCCGCCAACCGGCCCTCCATTGCATCCAGCCGGCCAGTTATCTGGGCAGCCAGGCCCTGTAGGTCAGCGGTTTGCTTGGATATGGCACCATCGAGCCGCGTCGTGATCGGACCAAGATCCGGCGGCGGCGCTGTCCCTGGGGCAGGACGGCGCTCAAGCGCCGCGATGCGAGCCTCCAACGGCCCAAGGCTTGGCGGCGGCGCTGGCGCGGGCCGCTGCTCCAACTGGGTCAGCCGATCGGCCGACGATTGAAGCTGCTGCTGCAGCGTGTCGACCCGGGCGGCCTCCTGTTCGGCGCCCGCCGGCATGCTCGGGTTGCGCCAAAGGTAAAACAGCGACCCGGCGAGCACGAGAAAACCCAGCAAATACAGCAGCGGCAGGAAGTCTTTACGCGGTCTAGGCGGCGAGCCGTCCACCTGGACACGCTCGGGAATCCCCGCCTCGTTGGGGTTGATGGGATTGGGAGCGCCTGGTTCGGTCATAGCATCGCCAAAATTGAGTCCTGCGTCGGCTTAGCCGAGACGCGCACGCGACGCCAGGGCAAGAAGCGCAGCGCCTCCGCGGTGGGCTGCCCGATCGCCAGCGCCTCGACCTCGGCCAACGCGGGCAGAAGCTGCTGCGGCAGCAACCGGGCAAAAGCGCGGGCGGTCTCCGCCGACAGGAACAGCGCCGCTGCCAGGCTGCCGTGCTGCAGCGCCTGCACCGCTGGCGGCGGCAGGCGCTCGACGGGCTTGGCGGCATAGACCACCCGGCGATGCACCACGAAGCCCGCGGCCCGCAGCGCCGCCGCCAGCGATCCGCCCTGCTGGCGGGCAGTGGCGAGCAGCAGCGCAACGCCGGGCCGGCAGGCCTGCCGCGCCAGTTCCGCCAACGCCGCCGCGTCACCATCCGCGCTGCGCACTTGGGCGAACCCGGCTGCCCGCGCCCGGTCGGCCGTCGCATTGCCGACGGCCAGCAGCGGCGTGCGATGCAGGCTGGCCGGCAGACACGGCACTGCGTTGCCGCTGGTGACCAAGACAGCGCCGACATTCGGCGGAAGCGCCGGTTCAAGCCGCCGGACGCGCAGCAGCGGCGCGATGATCGGATGATAGGACAGGGCTAGCAGACGCTGTGCCGTCTCGGACGCGCCGGGCTCGGGACGCGTGACTAGGACGCCGTTTCTATCCAAAGATATCGCGAGGGCTGTCCGCCCGCAGGCTCGCGCCCAGCTCGGCGCCCAGCCGGGCGGCATCGTCGGCAGAGCCATGGATGCTTCGCTTCAGCAGAAACGACCCATCCGCCCGCGCCACCAAGCCCGTGAGATGCAGCCGAGGCACGGCGCCCGCCGCCGAGGGCAGCAGGCGCGCATGGCCGCCGATCGGGGTGCGGCAGGAGCCGTCGAGCAACGCAAGCAGGCTGCGCTCGGCGGTCGAAACCGCGCGAGCCTCCGGATCCTCGATGCCCGCCAGCAGTTCCCGTAATGCGGTATCGCTGCGGCGCACGGTGATGCCGACGATGCCCTGGCCGGCCGACGGCACCATCGCGGCGGGATCGAGCGGCAAGGTCGAAGCGTCCTCCAGCCCAAGCCGACGCAGGCCGGCGAGCGCCAACAGGCTCGCCGTGCAATCCCCGCGCATGACCTTGGCGATGCGAGGCTGCACGTTGCCGCGCAGCAGGACCATGCGCAGGTCCGGCCGGGCGTGCAGCAGCTGGGCTTGCCGTCGCAGCGAGTTGGTGCCGATCACTGCGCCGGCCGGCAGCACGGCAAGCGGATCGCCGGGCCGGGGCGGCAGGCAGCCGGGGCCGAGGATCAGCGCATCGCGCGCGTCCTCCCGCCGCAGGGTGCAGGCCAGTACGATGCCGGGCGGCATCTCGGTCTCGAGGTCCTTCAGGCTGTGCACCGCGAAATCGATGCGGCCGTCCAGCAGGGCCTCGTGAATTTCCTTGCTGAACAGGCCCTTGCCGCCGATATCGGCCAGCCTGCGGTCCTGCACTTGATCGCCCGTGGTGCGGATGACATGCTGCTGGAACACCTGTTCATCGCTGAAACCGGGCGCCAGCACCGGGCAAAATCGGCTCAGCAAGGACAGGAACAGCCGTGTCTGCGTAAGGGCGAGCGGCGACCCGCGCGTGCCGACCCGAAGTGGCAAGCTGCGGCCATGATGGCTGGGAGCAGCCCTAGTGTTGCCAGGAGGCAACAAAGGGGCGAGCACAGGCTGGGCGTCGGGCATCCAGGTGTCCTATGAGATCGGGCCGCCAAATGAAAGTCCGACCCATGCAGACCGATCACCGGACCCGCTCACCCGTAATTGGGATCGAATCGTCGTGCGACGAGACGGCATGCGCGATTCTGGCGTGCGACGGCGCGATCCTGGCCGAGGCGGTGCTGAGCCAGCAGGCGGATCACGCCCGGTTCGGCGGCGTCGTGCCCGAGATCGCCGCCCGTGCCCACCTGGCGCATTTGCCCGGCCTCGTGCAGCGCGTCATGCGGGATGCGGGCCTGGAATACGGCGATTTGGGCGGCGTCGCGGCCAGTTGCGGGCCCGGTTTGATCGGCGGGCTGATCGTCGGCGCCGGGGTGGCGAAGGGCATCGCCCTCGGGGCAGGCCTGCCTTTCGTCGCGGTAAATCATTTGGAGGCCCATGCACTCACCGCGCGGCTGCCAGGCCTGGTCGAGGGGGGTGCGCCATTTCCCTACTTGCTGCTGCTGCTATCGGGCGGGCACTGCCAATGCGTGGCGGTGGACGGCGTAGGGCGATACCGGCGGCTCGGCGGCACGATCGACGACGCCGTCGGCGAGGCGTTCGACAAGGTGGGAAAGCTGCTCGGCCTGCCTTGGCCCGGCGGCCCTGCACTGGAGCGGCTCGCGGCCGCAGGCGACCCCGTACGGCATCCATTCCCGCAGCCCCTGCGCGGCCGGCCCGGCTGTGATTTCAGCTTCTCCGGCCTCAAGACCGCGGTCGCGCAGCGCATCGCTCGCCTGCCATCACCGCTGCCAGCGCAGGAAGCCGCAGACATCGCGGCGGGTTTCCAACTCGCCGTCGCCGAAGTGCTGGCCGACCGCGCCGACCACGCGATGGCGATGATGCCCGAGGCACGGCTGCTGGTCGTCGCCGGCGGGGTCGCGGCCAATGCGTCGGTGCGCAGGGCGTTAGGCGCTACGGCGGCGGCGAACGGCGTTGCCCTCGTCGCTCCACCGATCCGGCTGTGCACGGACAACGCCGTCATGGTCGCTTGGACCGGAATCGAGCGCTTGCAGCTGGGGCTTGTGGATGCGCCCGACGCCGTGCCGCGGCCGCGCTGGCCCCTCGCCGAGCTTTCGGCAGCATGAACTACCGCCATGCATTCCACGCCGGCAACCCGGCCGATTGCATGAAGCATGCGCTGCTGACCTGGATCATGCGCGCCCTGGCCCGCAAGCCCGCGCCGCTGTTTGTGCTGGACACCCATGCGGGCTTGGGCCGCTACGACCTGCAATCCGGTCCGGCCGAACGCACCGGCGAGTGGCACGCCGGCATCGCCCGGCTGCTGCACGACCCCCCGCCCCCGCTCGCCGACTATGTGGCCCTTGTGGACCGGCTCGGCCTCTACCCCGGATCGCCCGCATTGATCCACGCCCTGCTGCGGCCCGACGACCGGCTGGCCTGCTGCGAGCTGCATCCGGAGGATCACGCTGTCTTGGCCCGCCTGTTCCGCGGCGACCGCCAAGTCGCGGTGCATTTCCGTGACGGCTATGAGGCCATCACCGCCTTGCTGCCGCCACGGCAGGCCCGCGGGCTGATGCTGATCGACCCGCCATTCGAGGCGCCGGGCGAGTTCGACCGTGTGCTGGCTGGGCTGCAGGCCGGCGCCGCACGGTTTGCTGGCGGGATCTATGCCGTATGGTATCCAATCAAGCATCGCAGTCCCGTCCGAGCCTTCCACGACGCCGTGCGCGGGGCCAGGCTGCGCGACGCCATATGCGCCGAGCTATGGTGGCGCGAGCCGACCGATCCCGCCCGCCTGAACGGCTGCGGCCTGCTGGTCCGCAACCCGCCCTGGGGCTTCGAGGCGGCGGCCGGCGATATCTTGGCGGCTTTGCTCGATCGCCTCGGCAACACCGAGCCCGGCCAGGGCCACGCGCTCGTTCGGCTCACCGATGAGTAGGATCATGGTTGCCGGCGCCGGCGCCTGGGGCACGGCGCTGGCGCTGCAGGCCGCCCGCGCTGGTCGGGACGTGACGCTATGGGCGCGTCATCCCGCGCCGCTGCTGGCCACTCGGCGCAGCCCGCGCCTTCCCGGCCACCGCCTGCCCGACGACATCGTGGTGACTGACCGGCTAGACGGAACGCGGTTCGACGCCGTGCTGCTGGCGGTTCCCGTGCAGCACTTGGCCGGCATCGCCGCCAAGCTGGCGGGAGACGCGCCCTTGGTGGCCTGCGCCAAGGGAGTCGAGGCCGGCACGCTCCGCCTGCCGCTGGAGATTCTCGCCGATCTGCATCCGGACCGGCCCGCCTCCGTGTTGACCGGTCCCAACTTCGCCCAGGAGGTCGCCGCCGGGTTGCCGACCGCTACCGTTCTGGCCACCCCGGACGCGGTGCTGCGCCAAGCGATGGCCGAGCTGCTGGCCAGCCCGACCTTTCGCATCTACGGCAATGACGACGCGGTTGGCGCGCAATTGGGTGGAGCGGCGAAGAACGTGATCGCCATCGCCGCCGGAGCCGTCATCGGCGCCGGCCTGGGGGAGAACGCCCGCGCCGCGCTCATCACCCGCGGGCTGGCCGAGCTCAGCCGGCTGGTGGTGGCGCTCGGCGGCCAGGCTGAAACGGTGGGCGGCCTTTCGGGCCTCGGCGACCTGCTGCTGACCTGCACGGGCCCGACAAGCCGCAACTTCTCGCTCGGGCTGGCGCTGGGGCAGGGTGCAACGTTGGCGGAGATCCTTGCCAACCGCAGCACCGCCACCGAAGGCGTCGCGACCGCACCAGCGCTGGTTGCCCGCGCCGCCGGGGTCGACCTGCCCGTCTGCTCGGCGGTCGCGGCGCTGCTGGATAGGCGGCTGCGCCTAGACCAGGCCATCGCCGCGCTGCTGGCCCGGCCGCGGCGGGACGAATAGCCATGCTGCGCGGCATCGTCACCGTCGGCGGCTGGACGATGCTCAGCCGCGTGCTGGGCTTCCTGCGCGACATGCTGCTCGCCGCCCTGGCCGGCACCGGCCCGGTCGCGGATGCGTTCTTCATCGCGCTCCGCCTGCCCAACCTGTTCCGCCGGCTCTTTGGCGAGGGCGCATTCAACGCCGCCTTTGTGCCGGAATTCAGCGGCATCCTGGCGATCGATGGCGCTGGCGAAGCCCGGCAGTTCGCCCAGGAGGCCATCGCGGCGCTGGCGTTTTGGCTGCTGATCGTCACACTGCTGGGCGAGCTGTTCATGCCGCAGCTCATGGCGCTGCTGGCGCCGGGGTTCGAGGAGATCCCGGGCAAGGCGGAGCTCACGGTCGAGTTGGCGCGCATCACCTTTCCTTATCTATTCCTGATCTGCCTCGCGGCCCTGCTGTCCGGCGTGCTGAACGGCCTCGACCGCTTTGCCGCCGCTGCGGCCGCGCCGCTGGTGTTCAACGGCGTTTCCATCGCCGCGATGCTGGTGCTGACGCCCTATGTTCCAACCGTCGGGCACTCGCTGGCCTGGGGCGTCACCGTCTCCGGCGTGCTGCAGCTCGCGCTGCTGGCCTGGGCGGTGCGGCGGGCCGGCATGGCGCTGCGTATCCCGCGTCCCCGGATGACGCCGCGCATGGCGGTGCTGCTGCGCCGGATGGGGCCGGGATTGATCGGCGCGGGGGTGACGCAGCTCAACCTGGCCGTGGACGTCGTGATCGTCAGCCTGTTGCCGCCCGGCTCCGCGTCGCTGCTCTACTACGCGGACCGGGTCAACCAGCTGCCGCTTGGCGTGATCGGCACCGCGGTGGGCACGGCACTGCTGCCGCTGATGTCCAGGCAGGCGCGGTCGGGGGACAGCGCGGGCGCGACCGCGACGCTGAACCGTGCGCTGGAAATCAGCATGGTGCTGACCCTGCCGGCGGCGCTGGCGCTTGGCGTGGCGGGCCAGCCGATCATGCTGGTGCTGTTCGGCCGCGGCGCGTTCGATGCGACCAGCGCATTGCTGAGCTCGCAGGCGCTGGCTGCCTACGCCTTTGGGTTGCCGGCCTTTGTGGTGCTGAAGGTGCTGGTTCCGGCGTTCTTCGCCCATGGCGACACCGGAACGCCGGTGCGGGTCGGCATGGTGGCGATCGCGCTCAACCTAGGGCTGAACCTGCTGTTCATGGTGCCGCTGGCGCATGCTGGGCCGGCGCTCGCCACCAGCGTGTCGGCGATCGTCAACGTTCTGGCGCTTTCGATCGTGCTCAGCCGGCGGCGGCAGCTCGTGGTGGATGCAAGGCTGCGCCGCCGGCTGCCGCGCATGGCAGTGGCGGCGCTGGTCATGGCGGGGGCGCTGTGGTTTGCGAAGCGCACGGTGTTCGCCGAGATGGGGGCGACGGCTGGGCTGCGCTGGCTGGCATTGGGCGTGCTGGTCGGTTCTGGGGTCGTCGCCTATGTCCTGGCGGCGCAGCTTCTTGGGGCGTTCGATCTACGGGAGTTCCTCGGTGTGATGCGTCGCAGTGGGCGCACACGATGAGACTGAGCCAACCGAATAGTTGTGCATCTTTTAAGGAGTTATCGTTATTATTGCGTAACAACAAACGGAGCCGCCTCATGTTCAACCATATACTGCTTGCCGGAATCGCCTGCTGCGCCATGACCCTTCCAGCCGCCGCATCCGACCAGGATTTCAAGCTGGTGAACAAAACCGGCTACCAGATCGACAGCGTCTACGTCGGAGCCCACAGTTCAAGCGAATGGGGCCGCGACATCATGGGCCGGGACGCACTCTCGGACGGTGAGGTCGTAGACATCACCTTCCCGCACCGTACCAACGCCTGCAGCTTCGACATCAAGGTGGCCTATAACGACGGCGACGAGGCCACCTGGGACAGCGTGAACCTTTGCAAGGTCTCCAAGGTCACCCTGTATTGGCGCAACGGAGCGACGCGCGCCGTCACCGAGTAGCCGCACCTTTCTAGCCGGCCTTGACCTAGCCGGGCCGGACGGTGAAAACGCCGGCCATGCAACGCATTCTATCGGGCATTCAGCCGTCTGGCGTGCCGACCCTGGGCAACTATCTCGGCGCGATCCGCAATTGGGTCCCGCTGCAGCGGGACCATGAGTGCCTGTACTGCGTGGTGGACCTGCACGCCATCACCGCGTGGCAGGATCCGCGCGTGCTCGCGGCTGCCACACGGGAAATGGCGGCGTCGCTGATTGCGTGCGGGATCGACCCGCAGGCCCACGTGCTGTTTCACCAGTCCGCCGTGCATGCGCACGTGCGCCTGGCCTGGATTTTTAATTGCGTCGCCCGGCTCGGCTGGCTGAACCGGATGACGCAGTTCAAGGACAAGGCTGGCAAGGACCGCGAGCAGGTGTCGGCCGGGCTGTATGTTTATCCGAACCTGATGGCAGCCGACATCCACGCCTACCATGCCACCCGCGTTCCCGTCGGCGACGACCAGCGGCAGCATCTGGAGCTCGCCAACGACATCGCGCAGAAATTCAACCACGACTACGGCATCGAGTTCTTCCCGAACATCGAGCCGGTCATTCTTGGCCCTGCGGCCCGGGTAATGAGCCTGCGCGACGGCAGCAAGAAGATGTCGAAGTCGGACCCCTCCGATCAAAGCCGCATCAATCTGACGGACGACGCAGATACCATCGCGCTCAAAATACGTCGTGCCCGGACTGACGCCGAGCCGCTGCCCCATGAGGCAGAGGGCCTGGAGCACCGGGCCGAGGCGCGGAACCTCGTGGGCATCATGGCCGCGTTGCTGGACCAGGACGCCGCCGCCGTGCTGCGCGACCATGGCGGCAAGGGCTTCGGCATGTTCAAGGAAAGCCTTGCCGCCGTAGTAGTGGACAAGCTGGCTCCGATTGCCGCCGAGACCCGCCGCCTGCTCGCCGATCCCGGAACAGTGGATGCCGTGCTGCGGGACGGCGCCGCTAGGGCCAGCGCGATCGCCGACCCGATCGTGGCGGAGGCTGAGCGCTTGGTTGGCTTCTTGAAGGTTTGACCTTATGCCCGCGTCGGGCCGCTGGCCTGCGCTGGAACAACTCTTGGCAGCGCATCACGCCGGGCCGCCGCGCACGCGGTCGTTGATCATCACCGTCTATGGCGATGCGATCAGCCCGCGCGGCGGAGAGACAGCAATACCGGCACTGTTGACGTTGATGCGCCGACTGGGGCTGACGGATGGAGTCGTCCGGACCGCCTTGTCCCGCCTGACCGCGGACGGTTGGCTGGACCGGATACGAACGGGGCGCATGAGCTTCTACCGGCTTGCGGCACGTGGCCTTCAGGAAATCTCGACCGCGACGCCGCGCATCTATGGACCACTCTCGAAACCTTGGAATGGGAAGTTGCGCATTGTCCTGGCAGATGCCGGGACTGACCGCATACAGCTGGACCACGCAGGATATGCGCTGGTCGCACCGAGCGTGCTGATCGCCCCAGACTATGCGGCGACGCCCTCCGACGCACTTTGCCTGCTGGCCGGAGGCAAACCCGAGGCGGTCCGAGCGGTCGCCGGACGTGTTTGGCCGCTTTCCACCCTCGCCACAGCATATTCAGCGTTTGTTGAGCAATTTGCACCGATGCTGCGGGAGGCTACATGCGTTGCACCGTTAGACGCGATGGCGGCGCGAGTGCTGCTCATCCATCAATATCGCCGTATTATACTTCGCGACCCACATCTACCAGCGGCCTTACTACCAAGTCCCTGGTCGGGCGACGCTGCGCGACGGCTATCTAGAAACCTCTATAGCATCCTTGCCCCCGCGTCGGAGCAGTGGCTCGACACGTTGGAAAACGCATCCGGCCCCCTGCCCCGGGGACCGGACCCGCTAAGTCGGTTCAGCGACGGCGATAGACAACCCGCGGCGCCGGCTTAGTCGCCATTGCAATCAGGAAGCCAACGCCGGCTGCAACCAGAATTGCTGTAATTGGACGCTGGTCGACCTGCTCGGCCAAATAGTCGCCGGCCTCCTCAAGCTGGTCGAGCATCTGAGAACCGTAGTCGCTCGCCTGGTCGCCCGCCTGCCCGGCCATGCTGCGCACGGCGTCCTTAGCCTGACCATAGGTGCGCTGCGCGCTGCCGGCGATGTCGTCCATCCTGCCGCTCGCCTGCATCTTCGTATCCCCGGTCATGTCTCCGACCGCACCCTCGATCTTGCCGCCGACCTTGCGCGCGGCGCCCTCAAAGCGTTTCTCGTCCATTGACTGCATCCTTCGGTGTTGTCGATGCCTGATAAAACTTCGTGGAGGCGTTGCGGTTCCATAGCGCGGCGCACCCACGATGTTACGAAATTTCTTGAACCTCATAGATTCTGTGATATCGTAGGTCAATCAGCGCGGAGCTTTGGAATGTATACTCAAGCCCTGAACACCGCCGATCGGCCAATCGCTCATCCAGCCGAGGATGCAGATCGCCTGGCTCGCTTCCAGGCGCGTATCGATGCCGAGGATAGGATTGAGGCAAATGATTGGATGCCAAAGGCTTATCGCCGCACCCTCATTCGACAGATTAGCCAGCACGCCCACAGCGAGATCGTCGGCCAGTTGCCTGAGGGCCGCTGGCTGACCCGCGCCCCGAGCCTGCGCCGCAAGGCCGCCCTGCTCGCCAAGGTGCAGGACGAGTGCGGTCATGGGCTTTATCTCTACGCCGCTGCCGAGACCCTTGGCGTTTCTCGCGAGGAGCTGACCGAGCAGCTTCTTTCAGGTCGGGCAAAGTACAGCAGCATTTTCAACTACCCGGCGCTGACCTGGGCCGATATCGGCGCCATTGGCTGGCTGGTCGACGGCGCCGCGATCATGAATCAGATCCCGCTTTGCCGCTGCAGCTATGGCCCCTACGCGCGCGCGATGGTGCGGGTGTGCAAGGAAGAAAGCTTCCACCAGCGCCAGGGCTACGAGATCATGCTGACCCTGTGCCGTGGCACACCAGGGCAGAAAGCGATGGCACAGGATGCGCTGAACCGCTGGTGGTGGCCGGCGATGATGATGTTTGGCCCGCCCGACAGCCAAAGCCAGCACTCGGACGCCAGCATGGCCTGGAAGATCAAGCGCTTTACCAACGACGAACTGCGCCAGCGCTTTGTCGACGCCATGGTGCCGCAGGCACGGTTCCTGGGCATCGAGGTCCCGGACCCAGACCTCAAGTGGGACGAGGCGACCCAGCATTTCAGCTTCGGCGCGATCGACTGGGAGGAGTTCCGCCAGGTGCTGGCCGGCAACGGCCCCTGCAACCGGGAGCGCCTGGCCGACCGCAACCAGGCCCACTCCGATGGCGCCTGGGTGCGCAAGGCGGCGCTGGCCCATGCGGCGAAGCGCCAGGCCCGAAAGCTCGCGGCATGACGGAACCGCGGATGCCGCTCTGGGAAGTGTTCATCCGCAGCCGCAACGGCCTCGCGCACAAGCACGCCGGCAGTGTGCACGCGGCCGACGCGGAGATGGCGCTGCATGCGGCGCGGGACGTTTATACCCGGCGTGGCGAGGGCCTGTCGCTATGGGTGGTGCCGAGCGACGCCATCACCGCCAGCGACCCGGCCGACAAGGGCATGATGTTCGAGCCGACCGCCAGCAAGATCTATCGCCACCCCACCTTCTACGAGGTGCCGGACGAAGTCGGCCATATGTGATGGCATACGCCTAATGACGACAACGAACATCCAGATCGCGGAAACGCCGCTGGTGCTGTTCACGTTGCGCCGCGCCGACGATGCGCTAATCCTGGGTCATCGCCTGTCCGAATGGTGCGGCCACGCGCCGACGCCAGAGGAAGACGTGGCGCTGGCCAACATGGGCCTCGACCTGCTGGGCCAGGCACGCAGCCTGTATGGCTACGCGGCCGAAGCCGAGGGCGCCGGGCACGACGAGGACCAGCTTGCCTACCTGCGGGACGCGCCGGAGTTCCGTAACCTGCTGCTGGTGGAACAGCCGAACGGCGACTTCGCCGTGATCATCGCCCGGCAGTTCCTGTATGCGGCGTATGTCGACCCATGGTGGCGAGCCATGATGGCCTCCAATAACCCGACCCTCGCCGCCATTGCCGCCAAAGCCGAGAAGGAGACCGCCTACCACCTGCGCCACGCGGCGGAGTGGATGATCCGGCTGGGCGACGGCACCGCCGAGAGCCATCGCCGGACGCAGGCGGCGGTCGACCAGCTCTGGCCCTATGTCGGCGAGATGTTTGAGCCCGGCGACGAGGCGAGTCTCGTTGCGCAGGGTGTCGCCGCCGACCCGGCTGCGCTGCGCCCAGTGTTCGACGCGACAATCACCAGCGTGCTGGAGCAAGCCACCCTGCGCGCGCCAACGAACGCCTGGGTCCAGCGCGGCGGCCGCCAGGGTCGTCATTCGGAGCATCTCGGGTTCCTGCTGGCCGAGATGCAGCATCTGCAGCGCAGCCATCCGGGCGCATCGTGGTGACGTCGCTTCGGGACCGCGCCTGGGCCGCCGCTGCCGAGGTCACGGACCCGGAAGTGCCGGTGTTGACCATCGCCGACCTCGGCGTGCTGCGGGAAGTGGTCGAGATGCCGAATGGGGTCGAGGTGCTGATCACGCCGACCTACTCCGGCTGTGCCGCCATGAGCATGATCGCCATCGAGGTCGAACTGGCGTTGGCCCGCGCCGGCATCCCCGGCCGTGTCCGCACCGTGCTGTCCCCCGCCTGGACCACGGATTGGATGACCGAGATCGGACGCGACAAGCTGCGCGAATACGGCATTGCACCCCCGGTCAATGGCAGCAGCCGCCGCGCATTGTTCGGCGCGGACGAGGTCGCCTGCCCGCGATGCGGATCAGGCGATACGGTCGTGATGGCGGAGTTCGGCTCGACCTTATGCAAGGCGCTCTGGCGATGCCAGGCTTGCCGGGAGCCGTTCGACTATTTTAAGTGCCACTGATGCGCTTCGAGCCGCTGCGCATCGCCGATATCAGGCAGGAGACTGCGGATACCATCAGCGTGGCACTCGCCGTGCCGGATCGCCAGCGTCCATGCTTCGTCTTTCAACCCGGCCAATATCTTACACTGCGTACTTACTTGAACGGCGAGGAGATGCGGCGGTCGTATTCCATCTGCTCGGGCCTTGATGACGGCGAGTTGCGGGTGGCGATCAAGCGCGTCGACGGCGGCCGTTTCTCCGCCTGGGCGCACGGCGCGCTGCAGGTCGGCGGGACGCTCGATGTGATGCCGCCGGACGGGCGTTTCGGCGCCGGGCCAGCAGCCGTCATGGCGCGGCTCAATCTTGGCGTTGCGGCGGGGTCGGGCATCACGCCGATCCTGTCGATCCTGAAATCCACGCTGACACGTGAGCCGGCCAGCCGCTTCATTTTGCTGTATGGCAGCCGCGCCACCGGCCAGATCATCTTCCGCGAGCAGCTTGAGGAGCTGAAGGACCGGTTTATGGGCCGGCTCTCGATTGTCCACGTACTCTCCCGCGAGCAGCAGGACGCGCCGGTGCTGAACGGGCATTTGGACGGCGCAAAGGTACTCACCCTGCTCGGCGGCCTGGCCGCGGTCCAAGACGTCGACCACGCGTATCTATGCGGACCGGCCGGCATGATCGACGATGTACAGATGGCGCTCACCGAGGCCGGCATGGCGCAAGAGCGTATTCACAGCGAACGTTTCACGTCATCGTCCCCGGCCGTCTTGCGTCCCCGTCCGTCCGCCGCGGCCGTGGCGATACCGCGGGCAGTCGCCGTGATCGTCGCCGACGGAATAAGAACCGAGGTCCCGGTCGACACCGGTGAAACCGTGCTGGAGGCGGCGCTGCGGGCCGGGCTGGATTTGCCATACTCCTGCCGCGGCGGCATGTGCAGCACCTGCCGGGCACGGGTGACCGAAGGCAGCGTCCGCATGGACGTGAACTACGCACTGGAACCTTGGGAAACGACGGCCGGTTACGTCCTGACCTGCCAGTCCCACCCGACGACGGACCGGCTGACCGTGGACTACGATCACGTCTGACCCGCGCTTTGCAGATGGAGCCGCCGATGCGCATCCTGGACGTTCGCGAGATCACTCAGCCGATCGCTTCGCCGATTCGCAACGCCTACATCGATTTTACCAAGATGACGACCAGCCTCGTTGCCGTCGTTACCGACCAAGTGCGGGATGGGCGCCGCGTTGTCGGCTATGGCTTCAACAGCAACGGGCGCTATGGCCAGGGCGGGCTGATCCGCGAACGGTTCGCGCCGCGCCTGCTGGAGGCCGCTCCGGACAGCCTGCTCGACGCCGCGGGCACGCTCGACCCGCATCGCGCCTGGTCCGCCATGATGGCGAATGAAAAGCCCGGCGGCCACGGCGAACGGTCGGTCGCGGTCGGCACGCTGGACATGGCGTTGTGGGATGCGGCGGCAAAGATCGCGAGCAAGCCGCTGTTCCGCTTGTTGGCGGAGCAGCACGGGGTTGCGGCGAACCCGCGCGTGTTCGTCTATGCCGCCGGTGGCTATTACTACCCGGGCAAGAACCTGGGCGCATTGCGGCGCGAGATGCGGGGCTACCTCGACCGCGGCTATACCGTCGTCAAAATGAAGGTCGGCGGCGCAACCATCGCCGAGGACCGTGAGCGGATCGAGGCGGTGCTGACCGAGATCGGCAGCCAGGCGCAGCTCGCAGTGGACGCCAACGGCCGCTTCGATCTCGAGGCCGCGATCGCCTACGCGAAGACGCTGCGCGACTACCCACTGTTCTGGTACGAGGAGGCCGGCGACCCGCTGGACTACCGGCTGCAGGCGGCATTGGCGGAGTTCTACCCGGGACCGATGGCGACCGGGGAGAACCTGTTCAGCCATCAGGACGCCCGCAACCTGCTGCGCCACGGCGGGATGCGGGCGGACCGCGACTGGCTGCAGTTCGACTGCGCGCTGTCCTATGGCTTATGCGAGTATTTGCGGACACTGCAGGAGGTCCGGGCGGCCGGGTGGTCGCCGTCCCGCTGCATCCCGCATGGCGGGCATCAGATGTCGCTCAACATCGCCGCCGGGCTCGGCCTGGGCGGCAACGAGAGCTACCCGGACCTGTTCCAGCCCTATGGCGGCTTCCCCGACAGCGTGCGGGTCGAGGCCGGGCATATCACGATGCCGGAGCTGCCGGGCATCGGCTTCGAGGGCAAATCGGACCTGATCCGCGTCATGCGGGAGCTCGCGGAGTAGCCTCGAGGCGCGTTACCGACCCATAGGCGATGCTGGCCTGGATGGCGTCGAGGATCGGCACCCCGAGTGCGACGTGCAGCAGGCAGCGGATCGGCCCGGCGTGGGTGACGACCAGCGTCGTGTCGGCCGAGCTGGCGATGCCGGTCCAGGCGCGGCGGACGCGCCGCAGCACGTCGGCCACCGCCTCGCCGCCCCCAGGCCGATAGTCCAGCGGGTCAGCGGCCCAGGCGTCGATCTCGGCACGGGGGATAGTGGCCCAGACCTGGCCCTCCCAGGCACCGAAATCCATCTCCGCCAGGCGGTCGTCCGTACGCAGCGGAGCACCCGTGCGAGCAGCTACCGCGCGGGCGACGTCCTGCGCGCGGGAGAGCGGGCTGGTGATGATACGCTCGATCGGGTCGCCCGCGGCGGTGACCAGCGCCGCTGCCCCCGTCGCCGCTGGCTCGGCGAGCGCCACATCGAGCCGGCCATAGCAGATGCGGCTGCCGACGCGCGGACACGGATGCCGGGCCGCGAGGATCAGGCCGCGTGCCATAGCGTCACGAGCAGGATGGCGAGCTCCGTCACCTGTTGGACGGCGCCGAGGCCGTCGCCGGTGTAGCCGGCGAGCCGATGGCGGAACCAGCGCGCCATGCCCCAAGCCAACCCGGCCGCGAGCAGCAGCGCGGCAAGCGCCCGGCTGCCGAGCAGCATCATTGGCAGCAATCCGCATAGTCCGGCCACCGCCAGCTCCAGGGTGCCGACGCCGCCCGCGACCGGCCCGGCTTTCCCGTCCCCGCGCGCATAGGGCAGTCCAGCGATGACGCACACCACCATCAAGCGGCTGCCCGCGTGGCCGGCGACCAGCGCGATGCCCGCCTCCGGCAGCGCTGCGACCGCCGCAACTTTCAGGCCCAGCGCGAGCGTCAGCCCCGCAGCTCCGTAAGTACCAATCTGGCTGTCCCGCATGATCCGCAGCGCGTCGTCCCGGGTAGCGCCGCCAAACAGCCCGTCGAGCGTGTCGGCCAGCCCGTCCTCATGCAGCGCGCCGGTCAGCAGCAGGGTGGCAGCCACTGACAGCACCGCCGCCGCTGGCTGCGGCAGCCCGGCGCAGGCTGCCGCATACACCACAGCGCCAACCAGTCCCACGCCGACTCCGACCAGCGGAAGATAGCGCATGGCGCGATCCAGTTGGCCCGGCCCATGGCCAACCCAGTCCGGCACCGGCAGCCGTGTCAGGAACTGCACGGCCGTGAGCACCAGCCGCCACTCCCGTGGGATCACGTGACCTCCCGCAGGTCCGCCATGTCGGACAGCACCGCGACAGCAGCGCGCAGCAACGGCAGGGCCAGGGCAGCGCCGGAGCCCTCTCCTAGCCGCATCCCGAGGTCGAGCAGCGGCATGGCGCCCAAATGGGCCAGCATAGCGTCGTGGCCCGGCTCGGCCGAGCGATGGGCGAACACGCAGGCGGCCAGGCAGTCCGGCCGTATGGCGTGGGCCAGCAGCGTGGCAGCCGTCACGATAACGCCGTCGATCACGACGCAGACCCGGCGCTCGGCCGCGCGCAGGATTGCCCCGGTCAGCATCGCGATCTCAAACCCGCCATACTCCGCCAGGGCCTCCATCGGAGCCAGCCTGGCCGGCGTGCGGGCCGCGCCTTGTAGGACTGCCGCCCGTTTCCGCGCCAGCCCGGCGTCGTCAAGCCCGGCGCCGCGCCCGATCATGCCCTCAAGCCCTGGCCCTGCCACCTTATGCGCCAGCAGCGCAGCGCTTGCGGTATTGCCAATTCCCATCTCGCCCAGCGCCAGCACGGTGCAGCCCTGGTCCACGAGACGGTCCACAATGGTGGTGGCCTGTCGCAGGCATCTGTCGGCCTCGGCCAGCGTCATGGCGGGGCCACGCACCCAGTTCTGCGTACCCCAACCGACCTTAGCCGCGATCAGGCCGGGATGTGCCGGCAGCTCGGCCGCGACGCCGGCGTCCACGACCACCACGCGCGCGCCAGCCTGTTGGGCAAACAGGTTCACCGCAGCGCGACCGGCCAGATAGGTCCGCACCATCGCCGCGGTGACAGTCGAGGGATAGGCGGAGACGCCGGACGCCACCGCGCCGTGGTCGCCCGCGAACACCAGCACCGCCGGGTCCACAATGCGCGGGTGGAGGGTGCCCTGGATCAGGCCGAGCTGGATCGCCAGTTCCTCGATCCGCCCCAGCGAGCCGAGCGGCTTGGCCTTTCCGTCCAGCGCGCGGCGCAGTTCGTCACTTAAAGGCACTGCATAGTCATCGGCCAAACAGGCGCCCCCAAAATCCAGTCTCCTGATCGCGCCCATGGGTGACGTGCGGGCGGCGGGCCGGCGGGCGCAGGGCGCTGCTGATCATGTGGCGCGACGGATCGGCGGCGGCGATCCGCTCGCGCTGAAACGCCAGGATCGCGGCGCTGTTCTCGTCCAATACCGCCGGGTCCAGGCTGTCGGCGCGGGCGGACGCGGCGGCGTAGTCCCCTGCCCGGCGCAGGATGTCGATCGACCGCAACGTCTCCTCCGGACCATCGGGCGCCCCGAACAGCGCCACGGCCCGGCGCCGCAGATCGGCCGCATCCTCGCCGGCGTCGTCGAGCGCCCAAGCGGCGTATAGCGTCGCTTCGGCCGCCCCCACGGGATCACCGGTCTGCTCGCAGATCAGCGCCCAGCGCAGGGACGGCATGGCCGGCCCCTGAAATCGCAGCGCGCGATAGGCATCCGACCGCACGACCGCCTCCGCACCGGCGGGCAGTTTGGCCAAGTCAGGGCCAGACGCGCCGCAACGCCGGCACGTCGCGATCCACTGCGGCAAGGTGGACCGCGCCGGCTCACCGGGCCGGTGATCGAGGTCGGGGGCCAGCTCGGCGGTCGGCGCACGGAACGGCGGACGCACGGATGCGCCGCATACGCTGCAGCCAGGCTGGCTCAACGGACCCGGCTCAACGGGCCTGCAGCCCGGCGCGCAGCCGGTGCATGGCGCGCTCGATCCGTGCCGGGGCCTGGGCGAAGCAAAGACGCAAATAGCCCTCGCCCGCTTCGCCGAACGCGCTGCCGGGCGCCAGCGCCACGCCGTAGTCCTGCACCAGCGACAACGCCAGCGCCAGGCTATCCTGCAGCCCGTCCACGCCTATGAAAGCGTAGAACGCCCCATCCGGCGCCGCGAGCCGAATGCCGTTCAGGCCCGCCAACCCTTCCAGCGCCAACTGCCGGCCGCGCGCGCAATGCGCCCGGAACCCGCCGACGAACGCCTCGTCCGCCACTGCGGCGAGGGCACCGGCCTGGATGAACGGCGCGACGCCGCTATGCGTCACCTCCACGATCTCGGCCACCTGGTCGCGCGCGCCGGCAGGCAGCACCATCCAGCCCAGCCGCCACCCGGTCATCGCATACGTCTTGCTGAAGCTGTTGCACACCATCACCCGATCGTCGGCAGTGGCCATGTCCAGCAGCGAGGGCGCGGTTCCAGTGCCGTCATAGACCAGCCGGGAATAAACCTCATCCGAGATCAGCCACACGCCATGCGCCCGGCACAGCTCCAGAATGGCCGTGAGTTCGGCGCGGGTCGCGGTCCAGCCGGTTGGGTTGTTGGGCGAGTTCAGCACCATCGCGCGGGCGCCGGGCAGCTTGGCCGCGAGCCGGTCCAGGTCCAGCCGGAACCGGCCATCCGGCAGCGCATCGAGCGGCAGCGCGTCGACATGGGCGCCGCGCAGCAGCGTGGCATTGGCGGGGTTGGGCCAGGCGGGCGTGTGAAGGACGACGCGGTCCCCCGCGCGCACCACGGCCGCGAGCGCCACGTTCACCGCCGTCATCCCCGACGCGGTGACCTGGATGCGGTCCTCCGTGACTGGGAGGGCGTGCAGCCGGGTTAGCATGTCCGCCAAGGCGTGCCGCAATGCCAGCACGCCGCGCACGTCAGAATAGAGAGCGTCGCCCTGGGACAGCGCAGCCATCGCGGCCGCGGTGGCGCCCGGCGGGCCAGGCCGGTCGCTCTCGCCGAAGCACAGGAATTCCGTATCCGGCCGCGCATAGGCGGCGCGCGCGACGGTCACGATGCGCGACGGCATCAGGGTGGCGATGTCCATGCCGCGTTCCTAGGCGATTGTTGCGGCGCGAGCTAGGCGCACTCAGGCGATCAGGGTTCGGAGCTTGGCGGCGATGTCGTCCGGCGCGCTTTCATGGGTGAAATTGGCGACGAAGCGGCCGCGCGGATCCATGACGTAGATGATGCTGCTGTGGTCCATGTCGTATTCGCCGTTGGCTTTGGGGTGCTTAGCGTAATAGACCCGGTATTCCTTCGCCACCGCCGCGATCTGCTCGGGCGTGCCGCTCAGTCCGGTGATGGGCGCGTTGAAGGCGGTGACGTAGTCCTGCATGACTGCGGGGGTGTCGCGTTCCGGGTCGACAGTGATGAACAGTATCGAAACCCTGCGCTTTTCGTCCGCGCTCAGGGCGTCGAGCGCGTTCGCCATATCCTGCAGCGCCGTCGGGCAGGCGTCGGGGCATCGGGTATAGCCGAAATAGACCAGCATCCAGCGGCCCCGAAAATCGGCGTCGGTGACCTCCCGGCCATCCGCAGCGCGCAGGCGGAACGGGCCCCCAATGGGGATCGGTCCGTCCTCGCGGCGGAGCGCCATCCAGCCCGCCATGCCCGCGAGTCCGGCCGCGAGCACTCCCGCCGGGGCCAGCAGCAGCAGCTTGCGGCGATCGATCAATGCGTATGTCCCATGCTCGGGCCCTGAGCGCCGATCGGCGCGACTGTCACCTCAAGGTCCATCGGCGGCGCGTGCTGGAAGCGGAGCTGAACTGCGATCACCTGCCCGGCCACCAGTGGTTTGCGTAGGTCCATGAGCATGATGTGGTAGCCGCCCGGCGCCAATGCCACCGCCTGCCCAGCCGGCAGCGCGATGCCATCGGTCTGCTCCCGCATGCGCATCACGCCGCCGTTCATAGTCATTTCGTGCACCTCGGCCCGGCCGGCAACGGGGCTGCTGGCGCCTAGCAGTCGGTCGTTGACGGGGCTAATCAGCGTCACATACGCGCCGCCCACCTTCTGCTGCGGCGCAGTGGCCCGCGCCCAGGGCTGTTCCGCATGAATCCCGGCAACCTGACCGTAGGCAGAAGCAGAAACCAGCAGCCCGGCCGCAATCACAAGACGGCGCATGAAAGTATCCTTGCACAAAAGCCTGCTCCCTTTCCCCTCGGGAGAGGGTCGGGGTGAGGGCTGAAGAAGAGCACGTTGAATTCGGATAGCCCTCTTTCCACCCATATAGGCACCCGAACCACGCCAACGAGGCGAGACTTAGATCAGGACCGCGGAACGAACCGATACGGACTATCGCTCGCGAGCAGCGGATCAAGCGCCAAACGGTGCTCCAGCGGCGGAAACGCCCGGCTCCGGCAGCCCTGGCGTTCGCACAGCCGGCAAGACAGCCCAATCCCGACCGCCGCGCGCTCCAACTCAATCCCGTCCGCATAGACCAGCGCATCCGCGTGCGCCACCTCGCAGCCCATGGCGATCACGTGGGTCGGCGGCGGCTCACCCCATGCGGAGGCGCGCCCGACCACGCAGCGGGCGAAGCACAGGAACGTCGCGCCGTCCGGCAATTGCGCGACCTGCACCTGCACCTGGCTCGGCGAGGCGAACGCCGCGTGCACGATCCAGCGCGGGCAGGACCCGCCATAGCGCGCGAATGGGAAGCCGGCTGCGGAGAAGCGCTTGCTGACGTTGCCCGCCGGGTCGACGCGCAGGAAGAAGAACGGCACGCCGCGGCTGCCCGACCGCTGCAGCGACGAAAGCCGGTGGCAGGCCTGCTCGAAGCTGACGCCGAACCGGGCCGCCAGCGCATCGACGTCGTGGCGCAGCGCCATCGCGGCGGCGCGCACGGGCTCGTAGGGCATCAGCAGCGCCCCGGCGGTGTAGTTGAGCAGCGCCAGGCGGATCACCGACCCGGCCTCGGGGGTGCTCGGCGCGATGGCCGCGACCTGCGCCTCGACGGCGTCGCGCGCTTCAAGCAGGGCAAGCTGGAACGCGAGGTGGAAACCGCGGCTCTCACGCGGAAGCTGTTCCGACAAGATCAGGCTGCGGGTGGCCGGGTCGTAGCGGCGGAGCGCGCCATCGGTCGGTGCGACCTGGATATGCAGGCCGTGCACCTGGCGCAGGCGCTCGGCGATGGCGTGGTTCAGCTCGGCCGGCTGCGGCGGCAGGGTGGCGCCGACCGCCTCAGCCGCGGCCTCCAGGTCGGGAAAATGGTTTGCATGTTCATGGAAGGCGTCACGCGCCTCCTCGTGCGGCAGCAGCAGGCGGCGGCCGGAGGGCAAGGCGAGGCCGCTGCTGTCCTCGCGCGCGACCCGCCAGGCGCGATACAGCGCGAGCACGGCGCGGCCCGCGGCCGGGCTGCTGCCTGCAAGGGCCGCGACCTCGGTGTCCGGGACCGGCTGGTCCAGCAGCACATCGGCAAAAACCTCGCGCAGCCCGGCCTCAAGCTGCCGCTCCTGCGCGCCCGACAGGGTAGCGAGGTCAACCTGCAGGATCTCGGCAAGTTTGATGAGCAAGCTGGCGGTCACTGCGCGCTGCTCGTGCTCGATCAGGTTGAGGTAGCTGGCGGAGATGCCGAGCCGCACCGCGAGCGCCTGCTGCGTCATGGCCTGTTCCTGGCGCAGGCGACGGACGGTGCGACCAATTAGAGGTGCCGCCATTTACAACCTTTACTGATTTGCCGAGATTTCTGACAACTTAGCGACAGTGTTGCCGTGTTGTCGAGCGGTTTAGGACTGGCCTTCGCACCCGCAATGTAAATATATGACGGGTGTTGAACAGGAGACTTTCGATGACGCCGACCCCGAACTTCGCACCCGATGGCATGTCCAGCGGTTCCGCCCCGATCCCCGGCCAGGACCCCGAGCGGTTCGCCGGCATCAAGCGGGACTTCACGGCCGCCGACGTCGCAAAGCTGTCCGGCAGCTTCCGGATCAAGCACACGCTCGCCGAGATGGGCGCCACCCGGCTGTGGCACCTGCTGAAGACCGAGCCCTATGTGAACACGCTCGGCGCGCTGACCGGCAACCAGGCCATGCAGCAGGTCCGCGCGGGCCTCAAGGCGATCTACCTGTCTGGCTGGCAGGTGGCGGCGGACGCTAACACGTCGAACGAGATGTATCCGGACCAGTCGCTGTATGCGGTGAACTCGGTGCCGCAGGTCGTGAAGAAGATCAACGCCTCGCTGCGCCGCTGCGACCAGATCGCGCAGCTTGAGGGCGACAGCTCGATGCATTGGATGGCGCCGATCGTCGCCGACGCCGAGGCTGGGTTCGGCGGGGCGCTGAATGCGTTCGAGCTGATGCGCGCCATGATCGAGGCCGGCGCGGCTGGCGTGCATTTCGAGGACCAGCTCGCCAGCGAGAAGAAGTGCGGCCATCTCGGCGGCAAGGTGCTGATCCCAATCAGCCAGCATATCCGCACCCTGAACGCCGCACGCCTCGCCGCCGACGTCGAGGGCGTGCCGACCGTGCTGCTGTGCCGCACCGACGCGCATTCCGCGCAGCTGCTGACCGCGGACGTCGACGAGCGCGACCGTCCGTTCCTGACCGGCGCCCGCACGCCTGAGGGCTTCCACCGCATCAAGTCCGGCGTCGGCGTGGACTACGCCATCGCCCGCGGCTTGGCCTTTGCGCCCTACGCCGACCTGCTGTGGTGGGAGACGAGCGAGCCGAACCTTGAGGAGGCGCAGCGTTTCGCCGACGCGATCCACGCGCAGTTCCCCGGCAAGATGCTGGCCTACAACTGCTCGCCGAGCTTCAATTGGCAGAAGAAGCTGGCGCCGGAGGCGATCGCCAACTTCCAGCAGTCAATCGCCGCGATGGGCTACCGCTTCCAGTTCGTGACCCTGGCCGGGTTCCACAGCCTGAACCACAGCATGTTCACCCTGGCGCGCGGCTATAAGGAGCGCGGCATGGCGGCATACTCCGAGCTGCAGCAGGCCGAGTTCGCGTCCGAGCCCGACGGCTATACTGCTACACGGCATCAGCGCGAGGTCGGCACCGGCTGGTTCGACGCGGTTGCCGTCGCGGCGTCCGGCGGCAAGTCGAGCACGACCGCCATGGCCGGCAGCACCGAAACGGCGCAGTTCCATGACGGCGACCATGCTCCGGAGGCGTCGCATGACGAGCCGATGCACCAGGGCGGCACGGCGCATCATGATCATGATGACGGCTTGGTGCACAGCCATACCTGGGCAGTCTCCGCGCCCGATCGCTAAACCGCCAAGAACGCTCTCAGACGCCGTCATGCCCAGCATGACGGCGTTTCCTTTTGATCGCCCTACGGCTCGGTCCGTGCAGTCCTGATGGGTTCTCGCCCATCGTGCGTGCCGGGCATGCCAGCCTCATGCGCCGCCATCGCCACCTGCGCTTCGGCGATCAGCCGGGCCTCGTGGCGGTGCACGAAACGCACGGTGAACGCGACGACGAGCAACGCCGCCGTTCCGATGACGACGCCAAACGGCCCAACCAGCCGATGCACCTGATTGCCGAGCAGGAAGGCGCCGAAGCCATAAAGGAAGGTCCAGAATACGCCGCCTAAGGCGTTCCAAACCAGGAAGCGCCGCCACGGCATGTGGTTCGCCCCGGCAAGCACGGCCGCGAAGGTGCGCAGGAAGGCGATGAAACGCCCGAAGAACACGACCTTGCCGCCATGGCGCAGGAAAAGGAATTGCCCCAAGCGTTGCCTGTCCAAGGTGAGGCCGATACGGGGGCCGTAGCGCGCCAGCACCGGAGGCCCGATACGCCGGCCGATCAGATATCCCGCATTGTCCCCCAGCACGGCACCCAGCGCCGACGCCAGCACCACGTGCTCGATGGTGATGTCGCCGGTAGCGGCCGCATACAGCGCCGCAGCGATCAGCAGGCTTTCACCAGGCAGCGGAACGCCCATGCTTTCGAAGAAGATGACACCGCCAACCACCCAAAAGCCATGGCGCTGAACCAAACCAGCCAAATCAAAGTCGAACAAACCCGCTACCCCGCCCGCCAGCGCCGCCATCCGTCGGCGCGCAGTTGGCACGCCGGGCACGCATCGCAGCCCCAACCCCAGTCGTGCCGATGGGTGCGATCGCCCATGTAGCACGTATGCGTGTGTTCGACCGTCAGCTCGACGATGCCCAGCCCGTCCGCAAGCGCCCAAGTGGCCGCTTTGTCCAGCCACATCAGCGGTGTCTCCAGCACGAAACGCCGCTGCATGCCCAGGTTCAGCGCCAGCTGCATCGCCTTGACCGTGTCGTCGCGGCAGTCCGGATAGCCGCTGAAGTCGGTTTCGCACATGCCGCCGACGATGCGGCGCAGGCCTCGGCGGTAGGCGAGCGCCGCGGCATAGGTCAGGAACAGCAGGTTGCGGCCGGGCACGAAGGTGTTGGGCAGGCCGTCGTCGTTTATCGTGATCGCCACGTCGGAGGTGAGCGCCGTCTGGCCCAGGGCGGCGAGCGACGGCGCGAGGTCGATCAAATGGTCCGGTCCGAGCCGCGCCCCCCAGCGTAGCGCCAGCGCGTTGCGCACGGGTCCGCGGCAGTCGAGCTCGATCGCATGGCGCTGGCCATAGGCGAAGCCGACCGTTTCCACCTGCGCGAACCGGTCCAGTGCCCATGCCAGGCACGCGGTGCTGTCCTGCCCGCCGCTGAATAGCACCAGGGCGCCGTCCTCCATAGCTTTCCGTCCTCCTGCATCCCAAGTGGCTAACATGGACCTGGACTTCACCGAAGACGAGATCACCCGATATTCCCGCCATATCCTGCTGGCGGAGGTCGGCGGCGTCGGGCAGGCCAAGCTGCGCGCCGCCCGAGTGCTGATCGTCGGCGCTGGCGGCCTTGGCAGCCCGCTTGCGCTTTATTTGGCCGCGGCCGGGGTCGGCACGCTGGGGCTGATCGACAACGATGTCGTGGACCTGTCGAACCTGCAGCGGCAGATCGCCCACACGACGGACCGGATCGGCCACCCCAAGGTGCAGTCCGCCGCCGCTGCTGCCCGTGCCATCAACCCGGCCGTCGTGATCGAGGCGCATCAGACCCGCCTCGACGCCGGCAACGCGCTGGGCTTGATTGCCGAATACGACATGGTTTGCGACGGCAGCGACAATTTTGCCACGCGATTTTTGGTCTCCGACGCCTGCGTCCTGACGCGCCGCACCCTGGTATCCGCCGCCGTGCTGCGCTTCGATGGCCAGTTGTCGACGTTCAAGCCGCATCTCGGCGGACCCTGCTACCGCTGCCTGCATCCGGCACCGCCACCGGACGGCTTGGTGCCGTCCTGCAGCGAGGCTGGAATTTTGGGCGCCGTCACTGGCGTCATGGGCAGCCTGCAAGCGACCGAGGTGTTGAAGGAGATCATGGGGATCGGCGAGGGCTTGTCCGGCCGGCTGCTGATTTGGGACGCACTCGCCGCCCGGGTCCGCACCGTAGGGCTGCGGCGCGACCCCGCCTGCCCGGCCTGCGGCGACCATCCGACCCTGCACGACCTGTCGGCACATGGCTGATCGGCTCGGCATCTTGCTGATCTCCGCTGGGCACGAACGGGCGCACTACGCGTTCGTGCTGGCCGCCGGGGCCGCCGCGATTGGCCGCGAGGTTTGCGTGTTCGCGACCAATGCCGGTTGCCTGGCGCTGCTGCAGGATTGGTCCGCCCTCGATGACGGCTCGCGGGACTCCGCCGTTCGCGCCGTTGGAGTGGCTGGACTGGACGAGCTGCGGCAGGCCGCGGCCGAGCTGGGCGTGCGGTTGATGGTATGCGACGCCGGGCTGCGCATGGCAGGGTTGGAAGCGGCACCGCTATGGCGCGGCGTGGAGGTCGCAGGCGTGCCCAGCTTCCTTTCGGCGACCGCGGGCGGCCAGATCGTGACGCTCTGAGCTTGACCCGGCGCGTCCCTTGTTGGCAGGGATAGTGCATGGTCGCACGCCTCACGTTCCTGGTTGCGCTGCTGTCGTCCGGCCTAGCCGCGGCGCAGCAAACGCCTGCGCCTGCCCCGGCACAGCCTCCGGCAAAAACCGCCGTGCAGCCCGCCCCCCACCCAACGGTGCGGCGAGAGGCCACGCCGGTCATTCGCCCGAAGCCCGGCACGCCGCCGAAACGGCCACCGGTCCATCCCGTGGCGCCCGCGCCCGCGCCCATCCCGGACCCAGTGCCGGAAAAGCCGGCCGAGCCTACCAAGGGCAGCGTCACCGGCCAGCCGTTGCCCCGGTATGCCGCCCTCCGCGCCGACGAGGTTTATATGCGGCTCGGCCCCGGCAAGCGCTACCCGATCGAGTGGGTTTATAAGCGGCGCGGCCTGCCAATGCGGATCGAGCGCGAGTTCGAGGAGTGGCGCCTGGTGCGGGACCAGGAGAACACCAAAGGCTGGGTGCACCAGGCGACGCTCGCGCCGCGCCGGACCGGAGTGGTGATCGGCGGCGAGCAGATCATGCGACGCGACGCCCGGGACGACGCGGCGCCGGTTGCCCGGCTGAAGCCCGGCGTGATCGTCCGGCTGCGCTCCTGCGACGCGGCGTCGGACTGGTGCCAAACCCAGATTCAGGATTATCGTGGCTGGATGAAGCGCAGCGAGGTCTGGGGCATGCTCCCTGGGGAAGGCATCCAATGAGTGAGAGCGAAGCTCCGGGGAACGAGAGCGCAGTCCCGCGCGCCCATCACGATATGGGCGGCGTGTCGAAGTTCATGTGCGAGCCGATCGATACCGAAGCGCATGCCCTCACGCAGTTCGACCGTGAGGTGGACGCGATCCGCGGCATCTTGGGCGCCAAGGGCGTGATGTCCGTGGACGAGCTGCGCCGCGGGATCGAGTCCATTCCCGAGGACGACTATGCGCGGCTGACCTATTACCAGCGCTGGATCCGGTCGATCGCCGATAACCTGCTGGCCCGCGGCGTGATCTCGGACGCCGAACTGCGCGCCGCCCTGGACCAGGCGTGATGCTCGCGCCCGGCGCCCAGGTCCGCGTGCGCGACGACTGGCCGGAGGCGCGCGGACCCTGCCATATCCGCACGCCGCACTACCTGCGCGGCCGCGAGGGCACAGTGGTCCGGCATCTCGGCGCATTCCGCAATCCCGAGGACCTCGCCTTCGCCCGCCCGGCCGCGGCGCTCGCGCTGTATCATGTCGCGTTCGAGCCGCGGTCGATCTGGCCGGACGCCGGCGGGGGCGAGATTGTGGTGGAGCTATACGAAAGCTGGTTGGAGGCTGCATGAACACACTCATAGAAGCCCCGAGCGAGCGCCTGCTGGCCGGGCTCAAGGCGCTGCTCGCCAACAAGGGCATCGCCACGGCGGACGAGATCGCCGTACGGATGGCACAAACCGACCGGGCCAGCCCGGCCCAGGGCGCACGCATGGTCGCGCGAGCTTGGACCGATCCGGATTATCATGCCCTGCTGATGCGGGACGGCGCGCAGGCGGCCGAGGCCATGGGCATCGCCATGCGCGGCCTGCCGCCGCTTGGGGTGCTGGAGAACACCGACGAGGTGCATAACCTGGTCGTCTGCACGCTGTGCAGCTGCTATCCACGGGCGGTGCTGGGCTATCCGCCGTTCTGGTTCAAATCGCCAGGCTACCGCGCCCGCGCCATCCGCGATCCCCGCGGCGTGTTGGCAGAATTCGGCACGATACTGCCCGAGGCGAAACGCATACGCGTGGTGGACAGCACCGCCGACTACCGCTGGATGGTCCTGCCGCAGCGCCCGGCGGGTACGGAGGGCTGGGATGCGGACCGGCTGGCCGCGCTGCTGCGCGAGGGCGACATGATCGGGGTAACGATCCCGGCCACTTGAAGGCGTCCGTGCTCAAGTAGTTCTCACCCAACCCTCTCCCTCCGGGAAAGGGTCGGGGTGAGGGCCAGCGAATAGCCGCCGGTTACGCCGCCATATCCCACACCGGCGCCCAGCCCGGATTAATGAAGCGCTGCGTCTTCGGCAGCATGGAAATCACCGCACGGTCGGTGTCGTCCAGTTCGATCCGCAGCGCGTCCAGGTTGGCCTGCTGGCTTTCGGCCCGGGTCGCCTTGGGGATCGCCGCCACGCCAGGCTGATCAAGCAGCCACTTCAGCGCCACCTGCGCCGGCGTTGCATTGTGCTTGCGTGCGATTGCCTGCAGCTCCTCATGCTCAGCGAGCCGGCCCTGGGCCAGCGGCGCATAGGCCGACGCCGCCACGTCGTGCGATTGGCAATACCCCAGCAGCGACGCCTGCCCGAGCAGCACGTGGTATTCGAATTGGTTGCAGGCGATCGGCGCCCCGACCTCCTCGATCGCCCGTCGCAGCAGCGCCACCGGGAAGTTGCTGACGCCGATCGCGCGCGCCTTGCCCTGCTCCTTCACCCGCATCAGGTTCTGCACCGCGTCTGGGAGGTCCATGCCGACGCTGGGCCAATGGATCAGATACAGGTCCACGTAGTCGGTGCGCAGCTTGGCAAGCGACGCGTCGACCGAGCGCTGCATGGCGTCGGCGGCGAGGTTCTCATACCAGACCTTGGTCGTCACATGGACGTCGCCACGCGACACGCCGGAATTGGCCAGCGCCTCGCCAACTGCCTCCTCGTTGCCATACATCTCGGCCGTGTCGATATGGCGGTAGCCGATGCCCAACGCCCGCTGCACCGCCTCGGTGCACTCGGGGCCCTTCATGCGCCAGGTGCCCAGGCCGAGCTTGGGCATCGACATACCCTGCGTTTTGATACGATCCAAAGCGTTGCTCCGTCAGCGTGGGGTGAAATCGATCAGCGCGGCGAACCCCGTCTCGGTTCCAAGCGCCAGGTGAGAACCGTCCGGACTCCACGCCAGCGCCGACACCGGGCCGTGACCCGGCGGCACCGCCGGCAGGATGCGGCCCGTGTTGATGTCCGCCAGCGCCACCAGCCCGTCGGAGAACCCGGCTGCCACCGCGTCGTGCTGCGGATGGCAGGCGACGCGGGTGCAGATCACGTTATCGCCGCCCGCGAGCTCGGTCGGCGCCTTGCCCATCGGTCCGCCGCCGAAGAACGGCCATAGCACGACGCTCTCGGCGCCCGACGTCGCGAGCCATTTGCCGGTTCGGGTGAACGACAGGCTCTCCGTCTTGGTGGGATAGCCGCTCATGCGCATGTGCTGGCCGTCGGCGAGCCGCCAGCCGTGCAGGCTGTTCTCCTGCATGGATGTGACGACGGCGTCGGCGGCCGGGTGCAGGATGACGCCGGTATGGCTGCCCTTCCATTCCATAAAGCGCGGGCTGTCGGTTTTTGCGGCGACGAACCATAGGCTGCAGCCATTATAGTGCGAGGCCGCCAGGCGCTTGCCTTTGCCGTCGAGCGCCAAACCCGTGACGGTCGAAGGATGCGTAAGCGTCTTCAGCGGCTGCCCGGCCACGGTGAACAGATGCGCGGACTTGCCGACGGAGCAGGCCAGCACGCCCGACTTCGCGTCCGCGAACGCCGCCACGTGCTCCACCCATTTCGAGCCGTAGCGCGCGAGCTCCATTACCGTCCCGTCGGGTCCGATGCGCAGGAAACGGCCGTCATCGCCGCCGGTGACGAAACCCGGGCGGGCGTCCGCGGCGACGGACAGGATCGTCCCGTCATGCGCCTCGACCACCGGCCACTCCGCGGCGCGGTTGTGCGGCGTGAGGCGCAGCGTGCCGTCACCCAATGCAAAGCCGGCAACGGCGCCCGTGCGGTCGAACGCGGCGCCGACGACGAAGGCGCCAAGCTCGCGACCGGTGCCCCGGCTGTCGATCAGGAACTGCCGCTCCAGCGCCTCGCTCAAGCTTGGGGTGCTCCGGCTTGGCAGGCCTCGAACCCCCGGCGCAGTTGCGGGCGGCTCAGGTTGCGGCCGATGAACACAAGCTTCGACTTGCGCTCCTTGCCCGGCGGCCACGGACCGATGAAGTCGCCGTCCGCGATCATGTGTACGGCCTGAAAGGCAAAACGGCGGTCGTCGTTGACATAGGCCAGGATGCCCTTGGTGCGCAGCAGGTCCTGGCCCTTCTCCGCCAGCAGCGTGCTGATCCAGGCGTTGAACTTCTCCGGGTCGATCGGGCGCGAAACCTCGAAGCTCACGCTGTTCACCGTGTCGGAGTGCGAGTGCTCGTCCGTCTCAAGAAAATTAGGCTCGCGCTCCAGCACGCGGGCGAGGTCGAAGGCACCCTGGTCCAGCACCTCATTGAGCGCCACCGCGGCGCGGCTGGTGCGGTGGATGCGGGCAAAGCGGTTGATGGTGCGTATGCGCGCCTCGACGGCGTCCAGCTCCTCCGGCGTTACGAGGTCGGTCTTGTTCAGCACGATCACGTCGGCGAAGGCGATCTGTTCCTCCGCCTCGTGGCTGTCCTCCAGCCGGGCCAGCAGGTGCTTCGCGTCCACGACGGTCACGATGGCGTCGAGCCGGGTGCGGGCGCGCACGCCGTCGTCGACGAAGAAGGTCTGCGCCACCGGGGCAGGGTTGGCGAGGCCGGTCGTCTCGATGATGATGCCGTCGAGGCCGCCCTTGCGCTTCATCAGGCCGCCGACGATGCGGATCAGGTCGCCGCGCACGGTGCAACAAATGCAGCCGTTGTTCATCTCAAACACCTCCTCGTCCGCGTCGACGACGAGGTCGTTATCCACGCCGAGCTCGCCGAACTCGTTGATGATGACGGCGTATTTCCGCCCGTGGTTCTCGCTCAGGATGCGGTTCAGCAGCGTGGTCTTGCCGGCGCCGAGGTAGCCGGTCAGGACGGTGACGGGGACGAGCGTGCCGTGCGTTGGCGTTTCAGGCATTTGAGTTCCTTGCGGCCGATTTGGCCGTCATATAGGCGCGCGTCTCGGCCAACCCCAAGCCCAGCATGACGAAGAACCAGCCGGACAGCGGCATCGAGCTGAAGGCGCTGGCCGATGCGATGGGCCATTCCTGGATCAGCACCGCCACGAACAGGCCGACGCGCAGCGGGTCCGGATCGCGCCACAGGCCACGCCCGACCCCACGCAGCCACGCGAATATGAGCGCGCTGAACAGCAGCAGGCCGGGGATGCCCGACTCCGTCAGCGCCTGCAGATAGTGGTTGTGCGGATGCTGGACGCAGATCGCTGCCCCGCCGCCGTCACCGACGACGCCGTCCTTGGGCCAGCCCCGGAAATACTCGGGATGGTCGCAAAGCCGGCGAAACGCGTCGAACCCGGCGCCCAGCACCGGATGCGCCGCCGTGATCGCCACCGCGCGCGCGGCGATCTGGCCATAGGGACTGTCCGGAAAGTGCTCCATCTGGTCGGTGAACTTGGTGACCAGCCGGTTGAACGCGGGCGGCGACACGACCGGGGCCACCACGAGCAGCAGCCCGGCCGCTACCAGCGAGAACATAACGACGCTGCGAAGGCGGGGAAGCAGCAGGGCGGTGACGAACAGGCCCAGGAAGGTCAGCAGCAGCGGCATGCGCTGGCCGATCATCACCATCACCGCCATACCCGCCAACGCCAGCAGCGTGCCCCACAGCGGACGCAGTCCGGACATTCCCAACCATCGGCTGACGACGGGCAGCAGGGCCGGGAACAGCAGGCGGGACAACGGCGGCCCGGCCCGCGGCCCCGGATATGGCCCGGTCAGCTCGCCATCCCCGCCGCGCGGGTTGCCATAAAGGTTCCGCCCGGTGGCGAACTGCAGCACGCATTGCAGCGCGATGTAGAGCGCGGCCCAGCGCAGCAGCCGGGCCAGCCAGACACGGGCGGCCGGGTCCCGCAGCGTCCAATGCTCCAGCGCCGCCACCAGCAGCAGGAAGCGTATGAGGCCCACCGCCTGGAGCAACGGCCCGGCTCCCGCCTGGACCGAGCACAAAACGAGCCAGGCCCACCACGCCAGCCCGACTTGCACCCATCCGGTCCGCAGCCACGCCCAATCCCGCAGCGCGGCGCACCGGCCCAGAAACAGCGCGCCGAGCACGACCAGCAACGCCTCGGCGATGCCGCGCGCATGCATCAGGAACGGCAGCAGCAGCAGCGTGATCGCCAGCCCAGCGCGGTCCAGCAACTGCATTAGGCCGGCGGCCTTTGAAGTCAGCGGTTTGACGGTCTCCGACACTAGACCGTGCTGGCCTGTTCGTAATGGGCGAGGCGCCACTCGACCGGCTCCTGTGCCGCCGCCTCATACCAGGCGTTGACCAAGGGATGCGCGCGGACCGTGTCGCAGTAGGCAACGGTGTCGGCGGCGAGCGGGGGCTGGTAGGTCAGCAGCCGCGCCACGACGGGCGCGAACATCGCGTCGGCGGCGTTGAACGTGGCGCCGAACAGGAACGGGCCGCCGGCACCGAACTCGGCCCGGGTTCCCCGCCACAGCGCCTCGATCCGCGCGACGTCCTCCAGCGCCTCCGGCGTCTGCCCGGCGCCCGGAGCCGACTTGTTCAGCACCATCGGCATCGCGACCCGCAGCGCCCGGAAGCTGGCGTGCATCTCGGCGCTGACCACCCGGGCGCGGGTGCGGGCGGCGCGGTCCGCCGGCCACAGGGACGGCTCGATCTCGGCGCAGTACTCGCAGATGGCCAGCGTCTCCCAGATCCGCTGCCCGGCGTGCTCCAAATAGGGCACGAGGCCGCTGGGCGACACGGCCGCGACCGCCGCCGTGCTGCCCTGCCGGCTGTCGCCGAGCGGGATCACGATTTCCTCCACGTCCAGCCCGGCCAGGCGCACGGCCAGCCAGCCGCGCAGGGACCACGAGGAATACCGGCGCGTGCCAAGATACAGGCGGCCGTCGGGCATGGGTCGCTCCTATGAATATTGGCCCAACGATGCCACGCTTGCCGCGCGGGCGCCAAAGCGCGAAATTGAGGCCTGGTATGCAGGCACCCAATACAAAGGCTCAGCCATGAACGAGATCAGCCGTCCGAACAACCTCGACGCTTTCTGGATGCCGTTCTCCGCCAACCGGGCGTTCAAGGCCTCGCCCCGCATGCTGGCCCGCGCCGAGGGCATGTTCTATTACACGAACGACAATCGCGAGGTGCTGGACGGCACGGCGGGCCTGTGGTGCGTGAATGCGGGCCACGGCCGGCGGGAGATCGTCGAGGCCATCCAGAAACAGGCCGCCGTCATGGATTTCGCGCCGACCTTCCAAATGGGCCATCCCCTCGCCTTCCAAGCAGCGGCACGCCTCGCCGAAATCCTGCCGGACGGGCTCGACCGCGTGTTCTTCACCAACTCCGGATCGGAGAGCGCCGATACGGCACTGAAGATCGCCCTCGCCTACCATCGCGCGCGTGGCGAGGCGCAGCGGGTGCGGCTCATTGGGCGGGAGCGCGGCTACCACGGCGTGGGGTTCGGCGGCATCTCGGTTGGCGGCATCAGCCCGAACCGCAAGCAGTTCGGCGCCATGCTGCCCTATGTCGACCACCTGCCGCACACCCACGCGCCGGAGCATAACGCCTTCAGCAAAGGCGAGCCTGCATGGGGCGTGCATCTGGCGGACGCGCTCGAGGGCTTGGTGACGCTGCACGGCGCCGACACGATCGCGGCGGTGATGGTCGAGCCGGTTGCCGGGTCGACCGGCGTGCTGGTGCCGCCGGCGGGATACCTGAAGCGGCTGCGGGAAATCTGCACGAAGCACGGCATCTTGCTGATCTTCGACGAGGTGATCACCGGGTTCGGCCGCATGGGCACCAATTTTGGCGCCGAGCGGCTGGGCGTGGTGCCGGACCTGATGACGATGGCGAAGGGCCTCACCAACGCCGCCGTTCCCATGGGCGCGGTCGCCGCCAGCGAGGCGATCTACTCGGCCATCGTGGACGGGTCGCCGGCGGGAATCGAGCTATTCCACGGCTACACCTATTCCGGCCATCCGCTGGCCTCGGCGGCGGCGATCGCGAGCATGGACCTGCAGCGGACCGAGGATCTGCCAGGCCGGGCGCTGGCGATGGAGCCGTATTGGGAACAGGCGATGCACAGCCTGCGCGGCCTGCCGAACGTGATCGACATCCGCAACGCTGGGCTGATCGCCGGGATCGAGCTGCAGGGCCGTGCGGGGAAGCCCACGGACCGCGCGATGCGCGTGTTCCAACGCTGCTTCGACGCCGGACTGCTGATTCGGACGACGGGCGACATCGTGGCATTGAGCCCGCCGCTAATTATCGAGACGCTGTCGGATGCAATCCGGGCTGAGGCGGCTTGAAGCTGGCATCGCAAGCCGGCCTTGGTACGGCAGTTAAGGCGGCGTGACCATCAGCGTGTGGGTGATGGAGCGGCCAGTCAGGCCATCCGTCACCTGCAGCGTCCATCGGCCAGCCATGGCGGCGGGTGGCAGCTGAGCCGTCCAATCCGCACCGTCGGTCCCCAGCCGCAGCACTCCCGAAAGCGGACGGGCCACGGCGCCGGCCGGGTCCAGCAGATCGACCCGCACGGCATGGACGTCGGCCGGCGTCGGCCCATCCAGGCCTACGCGCCAGGTCAGCCGCTCGCCGGGTGTCGCCTGGTCCGGGCCTGACAGCGTCGGCGCCGGCAATGGGGAGGCCGACACCGCTAGGATTGTAGGTTCGATCGAGGCCAGCCCGATATCGAGGCGATCCGACCGCCGTGGCGGCCCCGGGCGGCGCATGTCGTAAACAAGACCGGGCGTCGCAAGCCGCACGCCTATTTCACTTGGCGCACCCCAAGGAACCATGGCCTGCAATGCAACGACCATTACGCCGCCATTCTGCCAGACATGCGCGTCCACATTGGTCGCGCGCTGCCCGTCAGGACCCGTCAGCACCACGGGCGGCACAACTCCGGCCTTAGTCAGCAGGCCAGCGAAGATCGTCAGCCCGGCGGCACTCGACGGCTCGGCGTCGGGGCGCACGACCTGCGGCATCAGCGCCACGCCGGCCAATGGGGAGGCGGTCCGGCGGCGGCTGTGCTGGTCGAAGACGCCAGGCTCGGTATCGGCCAGCACCGTGCCGCCACGGGCAGCAAAGCGCTTGATCTCGATGGCCTCGGCGTCCGAAAGCGCGATTGCGTGCGGCAGCATCAGCACCCGCAGCGTTTCATCCTGCAACGCGCCGCCCTCGACCAGCCCGGACGACAGCCAACGCAGCGGCACCGCGAGTTCGCCCAGCCGTCCGGCCATCTGCCGCCGGGCAGCGCGCCAAGCGTTGTCATCCAGCTCGCGCTCTGCGTCACGGTCGGACCACCCGGCGCCGAGTGGCCGCCGATCGAGCATCCAGCGGGTGCGGAAGCTCGCCTGCGAATACAGCATTGCGACGGCGCCGGGCGCGGGCCGGCTGGCGATCAGCGCCGGCGCGACGACGCGGAGGCCTGCTGTGAGCGACGCCAGCGCCCGCCCGCGCGGCCCGGGTTCGCCGTCGGGTGTCACGGTGTCATCCTGTTCGTCCCACACGATCATGCCGCGCCCGCCGCGCAGCAGGTCGCGCCAGGCGGCGTGGGTCGCGCGCAACCCGGTCTCGAACACGGTGCGAAGCGGGATCAGCGCCGGGTTCAGGCCGCGTGCGATCTCCAGCGAGTTGCCGCTGTCGTAGATCTCCATCACGTCCACCGCGCCGGCCAGGCGGCCGTAGTCGTAGCCGCCCCAGCCCGGCACCTGCGCGCCCTCGATCGCCGCCAGCGCGGCCGGGTCGGCGCGATGCACCGCGTCGGTTCCCCGACGAAGGGCGGCGGCAAAGGCCACGTCCATCCAAGCCTTGAAATCCGCCCAGGCGGAGAAATTGTCGTCCGTGCGCCGCATGGTGTCGTCGGTGAGTTCGGGCACGACCTCGTCCCACGTATGGAAGCGGCTGCCCCATTGCCGGTTCAGCGCCTCGAGGTCGGCATACTGGGTCTGCAGCCAGGCCCGCATCGCCGCGAGGGAAGCCGGCGCCAGGTCGAAATCCCAGTTGGCGGACAGGTCGCCGATCCCGGTCTCGTCGCCCAGATTATAGAACAGGGGGCGGTCCGGCGCCTGGCCACGGACCACGCCGTCCAGCCGCGCCGTAATAACCGCGAGCCAGGCCGGGTCCGACAGGCCGGGTTCGCGCACGAACACGCTGCGGTCGTCCGGCACCTGCTGCCGGCGTGCCCGGGCGGCGTCGAACAGCCAGCTGACCGACTTGCCCGGCGTGAAGCGGTGATACGGTGCATACAGGTCGGTCGCGATGTTCTCGACGAACCAGGGCAGCCCCGCCTGCCGCCGCGCCGCTACGCTGGCCGGGTCGATCTGCCCGCCGGTGCCGCGCAGCTTGACGCCGGTGAACCCCATGCGGGCCAGCCCGGCCATGCCGGCCGTATCGTGATCCTGCCACATGATGAGCTGGTAGTCGTCCCAGCGGCTGGGCTCCGCCATCGCCGACGCTGCACCGGCGAGCAGGCAAAGCGCCAACGCCGTGCGGATTGTCACCGACCCAGTATCTGCTGCTTCGCAACGTCCATCAGGCCGTGGACACCATCTTTCATAAGCTGGAATGCCGCGCCGCTGCGATGGCGCCAGACGCCGTCGGAGGCGATCTCACGGTCGGCGGCGTCGACGACGTTGCCCTCCAGCAGCGGGGTGCCGCTGGTCCAGTCCAGCAGCAAGGTGGCCGGCCGGCCGGTCGCGTTCAGCAGACGGTTCCGCCGCATGACGACGTGCGTTTCCCCGTTCGCCAGCACCGCCGCCTGCCGGGCTTGGTTATCCGGTGCCAGTTCCAGCACATTGTCCTCCAGCAGCAGCTTCCCCCCGGCAGCCGAGACGGCGAGGCGCGAGGTGGCGATCTGGTTGCCGCTCAGCTCGGTCTCGGTCGCCAGCGAGCCAACCTGGCTGCCCTTCACGCCGGTGAACACCGACCGCTCGACCTGGAGCAGCGCCACCTCGCCCACCGACAGCGCCACCGACGGCCGGTCGCCCGCGACTCCCCCGCCCTCGAACCGGCACTCGACGACCCTGATCGCGCCCGGCCCTCCGACGCCGGAGAGCACGCCGACCTCGTTGTTCACGAACTGCACGCGCTGCAGCAGGAGCGACTGCCCTTCGAGCCGGATGCCGGCGCCGTTGCCGTCCGGGACTCGCGCGCGCGCCAAGGTCAGGTCACGCACGACCGCGTCGTTGCCGCGGATCACCAGGATCGCCTTCGCCCCACAGGTCGTGTCGGACAGCACGACGCCGGGCGCGCGGCCGGCGACCGTGACCGCGTCCGTGATCCAAGTGGCGCAATCATAGTAGGTGCCAGGCTCGATGAGGACGGTATCGCCGTCTTTGGCGGCTGCGATGGCCTGGGACGGCAAACCGAACTCCTGGCCTGGCCCGGCCCCCAAAATACGCGCGGCCGCAGGCGTTATGGCCAGGAACGCTGCCGCCAGCAGCACTGCGCCTTGCAAAACCGGATGCATCGGCGCTCAGCGCGCCGCGGTCACTGCGCCATCGCCCCGCAGCGGCTTGACCCGGCCCGAGACATGGTTGCCGCGCAGCACAGCCTCCGTCGCTGTGAAGTTCGACACGAAGATCGTGTCGTAGTTGCCAGCATTGACGAAGGTGTTGTTCTCGAACACGATTTCCCGGGTCGCATGGGTAACTCCCTCCGCGCCAATTGAAACGGCCGTGCTGCGATTTTCTGCCATCGGCCCTTTTTCCATGGTGTTGTCACGAGCTACGATCGAGCCGCCGCTGGGGATGTCGATCAGATAGCTCGCGGTGCCCTCGGAGCCGTCGGTGATCGTGTTGCCGACGAGTTCTGTCCGCTCCGCACGGGACTTGATGTGGTGTCCCCGCCGCGTGTCGCTGAACCGGGACCGCTCGACCCGCAGCAGCTTCGAATTTCCCACATAGATGCCGTGGCCGCATGCCTTTTCGCAGGTCCCATTCCGCTCGAATACGCTGTCGCGCACGATCACGATTGAACCCTCCAGGCCTGTCAGGATGCCGTTCTCGTTATTGATAAACCGCACGCCTTCGACGAGCAGCATCTGGCCTTCACCGCGGATGCCGGCGCCGTTCGTGTCCGCCACGCGCGCGTGCGTTAGGGTCAGGTTGCGTATCGTGACGTCGGCGCCGATCGTAATGAACAGCGCCTTGCCGTCGCAGGACACGTCGCTGATGACGACCTTGTCGGCGTCGCCCACTCCCTCGACCACCAGCTTGTTGGCTTTCCACACGGCGCAGTCGAAGTACTCGCCTGGGTAGATCTTGACCAAGTCGCCGTCCCGGGCGGCGACGGCGGCGAGCGATGGCATCTTGTAGGCCTTGCCCTCGCCGACTTCGAGCGTTCGAGCCTGGGCACTTGGGCTTAGAGCCTGGAGAGCGGCGAAAACGAGCGATGCTGCCAGAATAGCCGAGCGCGTACGTGATGCGGGCATCGTGATGCTCCTCAGGTCCGCGCGCAGCCTATCGCAATATTTGCGCTCCTACAACGTTTCACATACCGATGCGTGCACTTTGCGCCAGAGTGCAACCGTCGATCCGCCACCGCCCAGTGGTGTCCCGCTGCATCGAATATAGCGCCAACTCGGCCTGGCCGTCAGGACCTACGAGTTCGACCTGCTGCACGATCGTTCCGGCACCGACCAACAGCTCGGAAAAATCAACCGAGCGCGGACGGTGCACGGCCGGGTAGGCGCGGCGCACCATGTCCAGGAAGCGGCCAGGATCGCCGAATTGCTCCTGGATGTGCGGGGATGCAAAGGCAAAGGCTGCCTCGCCATCGTCGCGCTTGAACGCCTCGATCTGCCGGGTGATCACGCCGCGTATCGCCGCCTGATCGTCGGCAGTGACAGCGGACTGCGCCCATACCGGCCCGGCCAGCAGCAGCAGCGCTGTAATTAGGGTTCGGCGCATCGAGTCAGTCTCCGTCGGCGGTGCTTGACGCCAGCTGCAGTCCGCTCAGCGCGGGATGTGGGCGCTCGACGACCAAAGCTCCGGCCATCGCCCGGCTATACGCGCGCAGGATGGAGGCCGGCGTCATCTCCTCGGGCGTTAAAAACAGGCCCAGCCGCCGCGCCAGGTCACCCAGGGTGGTCCGGCTGGACAGGATCGCCATGGGCAGCGCCAGCACTAACCCGAACACCAGCGGGGCACACCATGCCAGCAACGCGGCGTCGGTCTGCAACAGGATCAGGAACCAGGCGACGCCTACGAGCAGCGTGCCGCGCAGGCGCAACCAGCCCTCCGCCCAGGATACGCCGCGGTCGTCGCGTGGCTGCGCGTCCCATCGCACTGCCTGGCCAAGCAGCAGCGCCGCCACATATTGAGTGTAGAACACGATCAGCATGGCCGAGATCACCAGCGCGGCCAGCTGTTCCAATGCAGCGCTCGCGACAAGGCGGACGCGCCCGCCAAACGATCGCGCCACACGCTCGTTGGCCAACGCCGACCCTAGGCTCAGCAGCTTGCCGGCATAGAGCAGCCCCAGCACCAACCCCATGAGCGCCGCATGCGCCGCGCCGCTGCCCAGCAGCACCGCACCGACGAAGCCGCCACCGAGCGCCGCATCGAGGGTCGCGAGCCCCAGAAACAGCACCGCCAACGGGCCGGAAACGTAGTGCATTACTCCATAACCCAGGTGGAAACGGCCAACGGGCCGCAGCCCGGGATACCGCAGCAGGCGCGAGTGCTGCAGGTTGCCCTGGCACCAGCGGCGCTCGCGGCTGGCGAAGTCGACGAGGTTGGCCGGAAGCGCCTCGAAGCTCTCCAGCACCTGGGGCAGCACCCACACGTCCCATCCGGCCGCCCGCATCAGCCCGGCCTCGACCACGTCATGGCACAGGATCTCACCGCCGAACGGCTCCCGGCCCGGCAGCACCGGCAAACGGCAATGCGCGACGAAAGGCGCGATGCGTACGATGGCATTGTGGCCCCAGTAGTTGCCGTCGCCCTGCTGCCAGAAGGTCAGGCCTTCCACCAGCATCGGGGTATAAAGGCGAGCGGAGAACTGCTGCACCCGGGCAAACAGCGTCTCCCGACCGACGGGATACGGCACCGTTTGCACCATGCCGGTCGCCGGATTTGCATCCATAAGGCCGATTAGCGTCGCGATCGCGCTGGCGCCCATCAGGCTGTCAGCGTCGAGCACGATCATGTAATCGTAGCTGCTGCCCCATGCGGCGCAGAACTCGGCCAGGTTGCCGACCTTGCGGCCGATGTTGCTGGTGCGTCGGCGATAGTGCAGCGTGCAGCCCGCGGCCGCCCGGGCACGCAGCGCGGTGAAGGCACGCGCCTCCGCCGCCGCGATCGCCGGATCCTGGGTATCGGACAGCACGAACAGGTCGACGTTCCGCAGCTTTGCGTCGTTTACCGCGTGGGCCATCACCTCGACTGCGGCGAACACCGCATGCGGGTCCTCCTGATGGATCGGCATCACCAACGCCGTGCGGCTCAGTCCGGACGGCGACGCGGAAACCTGCAATGTTCGGCCGAACAAGCGGGCCAGGAAGCCCAGCACCGTCGGCCACCCCGTCAGCGCCATATACAGGACGTTGATCGCCAGCAATGCGAGCAACGGCCAGCGCAGCGGGTCGGCGAGGCCCGCCGTCAAGTAGGTGGCAAGCCCGGTCGCCAGCGCCGCGGCGCCAAGGACAGGTATGGCGAACGCAGCCCGCCGCAGCCTGGACGGCGCGGCGCGCAGCAAACTCACCCGGCACAGGCTCGCAGCCGCCTGATCGAGCCGTATGGAGTCGTGAAGCGGTTGCATCTTCATTGCCGTTACGGCCTGTACCTTAGAGAGAGGTGAGACAGCAAGGATCTAACCCCTACAATGTGGCCGCCCGGTGGCTGCCCGATAGCAGATCCATGGCAGCCCCTGGCAACGCCAAAAATCGTTCGGCCGGACTGCCCTGACCCTCACGCACGGCAAATTCCCGCAGCGCCGCCGCGAGTGGGGCGGAACCGCCGAATTGGAAGCCAATTTGGCTCGCATAGCTGCAGGAGGCGGCGATCCTGCGGTCCAGCCCGTCCGCAATCCCCACGGCGCACTCCCGCACACCGGATTCCGTTACGTACGGAACCGCATCGGGGTTGCGGATCGCGTACGGCGTGTCCCGGTAAAAAGCAAGCTGCCGCGGGGCGGCCTGCAGCACCGCACGGATCATCTGCCGGTGGTCCACGTGGTTGCCCAGCCCCTGCGGCGCCAGCACCAAGTCCGGCCGCAGCTCATCGATCAGCGCCGCAATACGTGCAGCCAGCGGCTGCCATACGTCGTCATCGCCCAAGATTGCGCCGAACAGCTCGGGCGCAGATCGATAACCCCGGTGCGGCGCCTCCGGCAGGTCGAGCCACCGCAGGTCGGACACCCCAAGGATCGTCGCTGCCGCCCGGTCCTCCTCACGCCGCAGCGCCATGTAGTCGACGTGTGGCCCTAAGCCCTTGTCGGTCTGGCAGGCCAAGGCAAAACCGGTGGCCGGCAGCACGGTCCCAGTAAATGCGGTGACCATCGCGGTATGCCAGCCAGCGTCGCCCAACTGCGCCAGCAGCCCACCGCATGAGAATGCGACATCATCCAGATGCGGGGACAAGAACAGCGCGGTCGGCATCTACAGTAGATGTGGCTCGGCGCGAAACCGGCAGGGGGTGATCGGCAATTCCGCGGACCAGCCGAGATCGGGATTCTGCCCGGCCACCGCAGCATAGACATCCATGATCTGATGACCGACCGTGGACCACGAATACACCGCCCGGCATTCCCCGAGCGCCGCATCCGCAAGGCGGCGGCGCAACGCGCTGTCCCGCAGAGTGCGCCGCAGCGCCTCGGCCAAGCCGTTCCGGTCGCCGGGCTCGGTCAACAGGCCGTTCTCGCCGTCTCGGATGCAGTCCACCACGCCGACGGACCGGCAGGACACGACCGCGAGCCGGCTGGCCATCGCTTCGAGGATGGTGTTGCTGAACCCCTCGGCGTAGGTCGGAGATACGAAGATGTCGGCCCGGCGATAGACCGCCGGGACGTCGGCATACTCGACGTATCCCGTCATCTCCACGCATGACTGCAGGCCCAGGAGTGGGATCGACGCCGCCGTCTCGTCATAGGTCGGGCCGATGCCGGAGATCAGCAGGCGGAACCGGTCGCCGGTCGCACGTAGCTGGCGCGCCGCGTCCAACAAGTCCAGCACGCCTTTCCGCGCGTCGACGCGGCCGTGATACAGCATCACCGGCGGATCATGCTCGCCCCTACTTGAATCAGCGGGGGCCGGGTCTGGATGGAAGCGGTCCACGTCGACGGCGCCGGGCACGATGGTGAACCGGGCGCGGTCGGTGCCGAGACGCTGCACGACCTCCTGCGCGAACGACTCGCAGCCGATCAGCACGACATTCGCGTGGTCGAGCACCCGGGTCATCGCCAGCCGGTGTGTCTCGCAGCAGCTTCCGACCCAATGGCCGTCACCGCCCTGGATCGAGACGACATTCGGCACATCAAGGACGCGCGACGCCTCCAGCGCCGCCCAGCCGCAGGGGTAGCCATATTGGGCGTGCAGCACATCGAAAGGTTGGCGCGCGTGCTCGGCCACGACGGCTGCTACCATGTTCGCCACGTCGCGCTCGAAGTCGCCGCCGTCCTGCTCGCCGACCTGCTCCAGCCCGATCACGCGGACGCCGGGCACCTCGGGCGGCGGCCCGCCGCCATAAACCCTGCGGCCGAACGCATCGCCGCGATACTGGCTGATCATGGTCACGTCGTGCCCGGCTGCGACCAGCTCACGCAGCAGGTTCAGCGCATACACGCTCATGCCTGAGATGGCGGGGAAGAAGCGCCGGCTGATGAAGCAAATTCTCAAAGCGCGGCCTTGAGGTAGGCCAGGGACGCAGGGATCATGGTGTCGGCGCGGTGGCTTTCCCGCGACATCTCCACGCAGACGAGTTTTTCGAAATGGGCTGCCTCTAAAGCGCGCAGCACTGCGGGCACGTCCATGTCGCCTTCGCCGAACGGCAGGTGGATGTGGACGCCGCGCTTCATGTCCTCGATCGACACCGTGCCGAGATGCGGCGCGAACTCGGCGACCGCTGCGGCCGGGTCACGCTCGCCGGTGACGATGCAGTGCCCGGTGTCGAGCGCCAGCCGCAGCCCGGGAATCGCCAGTTTGGCCCAGTCATCGACGGTCTCGACCAGCATGCCGGGCTCCGGTTCCAAGGCCGCTGTGGCGCCCAAGGCTTCGGCACGGCGCGCGACCCGCTCGGCGCCGTCATGCAGCCAAGCCCGCGCATGATCGAGCGAAACGCCGGGCTTAGGCACGCCGGCCCAGAACGACATGGCGTCCGCCTCCGTCTCGGCCGCGACCTCGAGCGCGCGGGACAGGAACTCGACGCGGTGCGCCCGGCCGGCAGGGTCGGCGGTCAGCAGCGTCGGCTCATGTTTGGCGTGCGGATCTAGCAGAAAGCGCGCGCCGGTTTCGATGACGCAACCTAGGCCTAGCTGCCGCAGCCGGGCAGCGACACGCCGGCGTTCACTGGCGAAGTCGTCGGCGAATGGATCCAGATGATGGATATCGAGCGTCAGTGCCACGCCGTCATAGCCAGCGTCGGCGATCAGCGCCAAGGCGTCGTCGAGCCGGTGGTTCGCGGCGCCGTTGGTATTGTAGGCAAAGCGCAGCGTCACGGCCGTTCCATCGCGATGGGTGCGCTGTGCACCTCGGGTTCCCGATACAGGGGATACAGCCCTCTGACGATACGGTCCACGGCCGCAATATCGAGCCAGGCCGGTCCCCCGAGGCGCTCCGCCGCGCCGGCCGGCAGCCGGACCGGGGCAGCGCCCGGCGGCGGCGCGCCCAGGCCGACCAGCGGGCTGCCGACCAGCGGGCTGCCGCGCTCCAGCAGCTTGCGCACGCCGCGTTCGCCGATGCGGTGGTAGCTCATGGTCTCGACCTCAAGGCCAGGGACGACAGCCTTCACCACATGGACGCCGGGCGCATGCGGCGGCGAGTAGTCGAAGTAAAGGATCTCCATGCCGGCCTGCCCGAAGCGGCGGGCCAGTTCCTCGACCAACCCAGTGCCGGAGAGCGGCCCGTCCCACGTCGGCAGCGCGTCGAAGCGCTGCACGCCGCGCCGGGACAGCACGCTGTCCGCGAGCCGGCCCTTCAGCGCGGACTGGTCGAGCTGCAGCCACTCCACCATGGCGCGCAGGCTGCGGCTCTCTTCGCCGCCAAGCGTATGATAGGCGCGGAAACGGTCCAAATAGCCCGGCGGCGCCACACCCGCGATGTCGGCCAGCGGCGCGTGGCTGAACACCTTGCGCATCCGGGCGGCGGCGAACTCGAACACCGCCTTGCGCAGCGCGTGCTCGCGGTCGAGTGAAGCTGCCTCGCCGCAAGCCGTCACCATGATGGGATAGGGTGCGGCCACGCCGTCCCGCTCGGCGCCGACGCAATACACGTTGGCAGTGCCGAACTCGGTCGCGGCAAATTTTGGCATAACCTCGATGCCAAGCTCGCGCAGCTTCGCCAGCAAAGCCCGGGTGCGCGGGTCGGCGGTCCCGTCGCCGAGGTCGAGCACGATGCCGCGGTCCATCGCGCGGAAGCCAAGGCCGTTGCCGTCGCGCTGCAGCAGCTCGCACAGGCCGTGTCCGATCGCGAAATCGAGCGTCGGTCCAGCGCCAAGGCCGTTGGTGATAGGCGTCGTGAACGGCGCATAGCCGGGCGACAGGTCGCCAACCGAGCACGCCGCGATGTCGATCGGCAGCCACACCGTCTCGCCGCCGGGCCAGCGCCGCGCTGGCACCCATTCCAGCGTGGTATCGCCATCGACCGGGCTGCCGGCCGGCAGGCACAGCGTAAGCGGGTCGGCGACATGGCGTACGCCGACCTCGGCCCGCAGCGCGTCGAAGCTGGCGATGCGGCGCTGCATGTGGTGGATTTCGGTCGCCGAGTACACCGCCTCCGCCAATTCCCCCGTCGTGCCGATGATCGCGCTATCGTCGTCCACGCCATAGCCAACGCCGTGCGGCGCGACCCCGTGCCAGCGGGTGCCGTCCTGGTTCAGGAAGATGGCGTTCCAGCAGGACACGCCGGTGCGGTCGAGCGGCGACAGCGAGAACAGTTCGACCCGGCCCTCCGGCATGGATGCGACATAGGCCGCTGCCGCATCGGGCAGGCTCGGCGGCAGGAAGTGCTTTGTCATCGCTTGATCTGGATGGGATGGAAGGGGGGCCTAAGCGGCATCGCGCACCTTTGGCGGCTTGGCCATCGCCTGCGCCTGCAGCACCAGCGACATGACGGTGAGGTCATGCTCGGCAGAGAACGGAAACGGGCGCACGCCAGTGACGGCGTCGGCGAACGCCTCGATTTGATTGAGGAACGGCGAGCGGTCTGCGTCGGACACCGGGACCGGCTGGGCCACGCCGGTTGCGGCATCGATCCATTCGAGCGTCCCGCCAGCGGTTTGCCCCATGGTGTCCGTCGCGACCGCCTGTCCGGCGGTGCCGACGACCTCGAGGCGCCGGCGCGGCAGAGTTTCGGGGCAGTTATACGCGACGTGCATCTGCACCATCACCCCGGACCGCGACCGCGCCATCAGCAGGGCGCCGTCCTCGACGGTATAGCGGTGCACGCGAGCCTGGCCAATCGCGGCGACGTCGACCAGCGGCTCGTTCAGCAGGAAGCACGACAGATCGAGCCCATGCGGCGCCAGGTCCATCAGCGCTCCGCCACCGGCGCGGGCCGGGTCGATGCGCCAGTTGTCCCCCGCCCCGCCCGCCGCCCAATCCGCCGGCAGCCAGCAGGCATAGACGATGCGGATGGCGGTTACGGTTCCGAGCCGGCCCTCGGCGATCAGCGCCGCCAAGCTACGGTGCGCCGCGTGGAACCGCTGGTCGAAGGCCGTGGCATACAGCACGCCGGCGCGGCCGCAGGCGGCGACCATGGCTTCGGCGTCAAGCATCGTGGTTGCCATCGGCTTCTCGCATAGCACCGGCAGCCCGGCGGCGGCGGCGGCCTCAACCAGCGCGCGGTGGGCGTGGTTGGGCGCCGCGACATAAACGGCGCCGAGGCCAGGAGTCGCGAGGAAGGCATCAAGGCTGGCATGGGCCGGAACGTCGAACAGCTTGGCGGCCTGCTGCAGCGACGCGGGCGCGGGATCGAACAGCGCGGCCAAGCGTCCGTTGCGCGAGGCCTGGATCGCCGGACCCACGTAGTCGCGGGCCACCCAGCCACAGCCGGCGATGCCCCAGTTCACCATCGACTTACCATTGCTGGGGCAAGTCCAGCAGCACGCGGCGACGGGCAAGGTGGTCGGTCGCCGCGTCGGCCCCAGCCACGGCCCATTCGGGTGCGTCCGCCTGCGTCGGATAGGTCGCGAGCGGGCCATACTCACGTCGATAGCGCTCGGACGGCCACTCGATCGCCGGGCCGGCGTAGAGCGGGTTGCGCCGCAGCATGGTCCCAGCCGACGGCATCGCCAGCCCACCGGAAACCGGGCGCGGCGCAGCGGAGCCGGTCGCCAGCGCCACCGCCGGCGCGTCGGCGATCATTGCCGCGGTGCCGGGCACTGGCGCACGCCCCTCGATCAGCGCTTGGGTCAACTCACGGTCGTCATAGAGCAACGGTGTCCCGAACAGCGCGGCATAGCCCGCCGGCGGCAGCGGCTCGCCCGCGGACAGGTTGTCGACCAGGGCATTATGCGCGTGCCCGACCAGGACGCGGCCAGCCGGGCCAGCAACGCGCAGCATCTCCGCCGCCACATGCGGCTTCTCCGGCAGAAAATAGAAGGCGTCATGACAGAACACGAGGTCGGCGAACCCTGAGGCAAGCGGCCAGGCCACCGCAGCGTCGAAGCACACCAGCCGCGATGCGGGCGCCAGATAGCGGCGTGCGAGCCACAGCTTGGCGAACACGATGTCGGCCCCGGCGACCGCTGGCGCCACCCTGGCGAACTCCCGCAGGTAGTGCCCTGCGCCGCACGCCAACTCGAACACACAGGCGGGGACGTTCCAATGCGCCTCCGCCAATGCCAAGCCGGAAAGGAATGTCGGATCGGACCAGCGATGTGCGAAATAGGTGCCGACGGCGCCAAAGGCGAGGCGGTCCATGGCTGCGCGGAAGCTCAGCGCGCCGGCCTCGCGCACCAAGGCAGCACGGTCCGCCTCGGACGACGGCGGGGTGCGCGCCCAGTTGTCCTGGTCGCCCAACAGCAGCACCAACGCATGCTCTGCGTTGCCGGCATCGAGTGCCGCCAAAGCCGCATCCGCCAGAGCGCGACGGTCTGCACGCAGGAACGGGATGTCGGCAACCACCGGCCAGCGCTCCGGCCCGACGGCGATGGAATGCGGCGTGTCGGCACGCAGCGTCCGGCCAGTCAACGGACTGGACAGCGCGCCATCCGGCCACCGGGTCACGGCAGGTTAGCATCCTGCAGCACGGAACGATGGAAGCTCTGGGTCGGCCCGGCATGAACGAGGTCCATGTCGTCCAGCGCCTGATCGATGGTGAAGCGGGCCACCTGGTCATAGTGCCGCATCTGCAGCACGCGGTCGATCACGTCCGCCGCGTGGAACGCCTGGCCGCCGGGGGTCAAGGCGTCCGGGATCGTGGCCAATGCCGCCGCAGTCGCCGCAGACAGCGGCCCTGGCAATGTCGCGAGTTCCCGGGCAAACAAGGTCTGCATTATTGGACCAAGATGTGCGCCTAGCAGCATTTCGCCAGCAAACCCACTATCGGGCAGATGCGCGTTATGCATGTGGTGCGCCATGCCGGCCAGGAAGGCCGTCGCAGGGTCGGCGCCATAGCGCGGCGCAAGCAGGGTCGCGAGCACCGCTACAATTAGGCAGTGATCGCCATGACTCTCCGGCGGCTCCAGGATAATGCGCGGCTTGCCCGGGCATGTCGCCCCGGCGCGCGGCTGGCGGATCAAGGCCTCGGCAGACTCCGGGGCCGGTCCCGGCCGGAACACCCGGTCGAGATGACCGCGAAGCTCCTCGGCCAGCGCGGGATCGACCGGTCCGGCGACCTCGTCGAATGAGCGCGTGAGGATCGCGGTCGCCTCGGCGTTAGTCAGCCCGGCTACCAGTAGCACGCCGCGGTCAATCCCGCCGAGCCGCGCCGCGGCCACGGCGCTCGCGGCTGTGAACATTGCGACCTCGGTGATATCTTGTCCCGCCACCATGGCGCTCCAGGCGCGCCGGAACAGCCGGGACGCCATGCTGTCTGGACTGGAGGCGTCGCGGACCCGCTTTAGGTCGCCGAGCTCGACAGCGATCGGCACCATGGCGGCCAGGCCCGTCGCCTGGCCAGACACGCCGTCCAGCACCTGGCTCCGCCGCCCGAAGGCAGATTTAAGCCGCGAGCCAATCAAGAAGAACTCGCTCCTGCACCGGAAAGCTATGCTCCTCGCGCTTGCCGGCCGGGGTCATCGGCGCCTTGAAGAACAGGCCGAGCTGCTCCTGGATGCCGCCACGGCCGCGCTGGCGCGCCAGGTCGAGCACGCGGGCGATCTCGATCACCAGCGGCGCTGCAAGGATGCTGTCGCGGCAAAGGAAGTTGACCTTGATCTGCATCTTCTGACCGAGGAAGCCGACGAGGTCGATATTGTCCCAAGCCTCTTTGTTGTCGCCGCGCGGTTTGTAATAACGGATGTCGACGACATGGTCCTCGACCGGATAGCCAAGGATCTCATCGAGCACCGAACCCTTGGTGTTCAACTTGCTCTTTAGGCTGTCCGGGTTATCGAGCGCCAGGCCGTCGCGATTACCCAAGATGTTCGTGCTGTACCATCCCTCGACATATAGGCTGCGGCTGCGGAATGCTGGCGCAAGAACCGTCTTGATGAAGGTCTGCCCGGTCTTGCCGTCCTTGCCCGCCACGGGAACGTTGCGGCGTTCGGCCAAGGTGGTCAGCGCCGGAATGTCTGCGGCGAGGCTCGGTGTGAAATTGCCGTAAGGCACGCCCTCGACGATGGCGGCGTAGGCGTAGAGCATGGCCGGGCTGATCGCCGGATCGCTGGTATCGAGGCCCTTCTCGAAGCCCTCGGGCGTGTGGAGCACCGAGGCAGCCTTGTCGGGCCAGCGCTCGACGGAGGCCAGGTTCACGACGACTAGGTTCTCAATCCCCGAGGTTTCGCGATAACGCCGGATATCGTCGCGGATACGGTCAACCGCCTCGCGGTGGTTTTTTGCGACAACCTTGTTGCCGCCATCCACGTTCTTGCAAAAATCAACGCTGCCGACGGCGGGCCAAGGCGTCATGCCACGCAGCGCCGGGCCAACGAGTTCAGACTGATCCCGGTCCAGCACCCGATGCTCGCGCACCGCGTTTTCAAGATTCTCGCCGTGCAGGTCCCAACCGGCAAAGTGCAGGTTGCGGTAGGCGGCGATGCCAGAAGCGCCCACGCCGGCGAGCGGCAGGCCCGCCAGGTCGTTTGAGCCGGCGCGCAGCATTTCAATGCCCGCTGCGGCGGTGGTGGCGACGGCGCCACCGAGGCCGACGACGAGCACGCCAACACGCCGTCCAGTAGTGGACACGTCCAGCCCAGTATCAGGCATCAGAGATTCTCTTCTTGTTGGGGGCCGCACCCGGGATGGGGGCCTTGTGGTGGGACGGCAGACATGGGTGAAGCGATCGACATGGAAAGGCAGTCATCGGAGCTTATGACAGGAACAAGAAGGCTAATTCGCTTCACAGCCACGTGACTCGCCACCATATATCTTGAAAGTCCAGGGAAATATTAGATGCCTGTGGCGAGAATTAGGCATGATTCCGCATGAACTAGGGCCGCCGGTCCCGCATGTCTGCGCCCTTTTCGTCGTCCTCGAGATCATTGTCATCGAGCTTCTTGCCGGCAAAGCTGTGATCGCCGGCGTGCTCGATGACATCGTGCTCCAGCTTGCCAGCGGTGCGGTCCAGCACGAACACTTCACGGACGCCCTCCGTTTCGGCAACTTGCCGCGCTGCCGCGATCACATCATTGAGCGACATGGCCGTCCCGTCGGCCCGGGTCGGTCGAGCGACCTCGGATCGCCCGGGCGCACCGGTCAAGGTAATCTCAACTACAATTCGGCGAGGATCATCCTCATCGAACCGCCGCAACACGATGACGCGATGTCCACGTCCTTCGGGCAACGGGTCATGCGGGTCCAGCTTTCGGATTTCGATCATGTCCGGCGCCTCCAGCGCTTACAACGGGCGGAGCAGGATTAGGTTCATTCCATCCGGCCAAGCTGCCGGAACCCACGCGCCTGAGGCGGCGTTCGAGGACGTGCTCGCGCATGGGCGCGCGCTTGTAAAATGGCGTTTGGAGTCGGGGCGATAGCGCCATCATCTACGCTCCAGGCATGGACCGTGCGGCACGCCCGGGCTCGCTGGAGCGATGACCTTGGTCGTGCAGGGCGTGATAGGCTGCTATGCGCCGGCGCCTACCGCGGTTGAATTGACCAACATAAGCACAAGGAGCCTGCATGAGCGACGAGCTGGACCAAACCGACGGCGTTGGCGGCAAGCACGCCTCGGCGCGTCAAATGGCGGAGCAGGCGTTGCGCGCGCAGGCCGCCGGTGATGAGGACGCGGCCGACCGGCTATTCGCCGCGGCCGAACGCATTGATCCCGAGGCGGTGGTGGCCGTCCTGCAGGAACGCCGCGACGATCCGGCAACCACCGCCGACACGGCGCCGCAAGATGACGCCGAGATTGCTGCGATGTCCCGCACCGTCGAGCCCGGCGCCGACGCGCCATCCCGCGCTGGCGTGTCCAGCCGTGGCAGCGGCGCAGACACCCAGGGCACCTAGCGAACCTGCGAAAAAGCCAGGCTCAGAAAAGCCTGGCGGTTGAAAGTCCCGGGACGGCACGGCATAAGGCGACGCCGCGACAGCCTTGGGAGACTGCGATGAACGACGTCCACGTTGAGACCCATGAATTCAGCGCCGAGGTCGGCCGCCTGCTCGACCTCGTAGTGCATGCACTGTACTCGGACCGCGAGATCTTCCTGCGTGAGCTGGTCGCCAACGCCGCCGACGCCACCGACCGGCGCCGGTTCGAGGCGCTGACCACCCCTGCCCTGGCGCTGCCGCCCGACACGAGCGTCCGCATTGTGCCCGACAAGGCCGCCCGGACGATCCTGATCGCCGATAGCGGCATCGGCATGGACAAGGAGGAGCTTTCGGCAAACCTCGGCACCATCGCGCGGTCCGGCACCCGCCGTTTTGGCGCCGAGGCTGCGGCGGCCAAGCCCGAGGAGAAGATCAGCCTGATCGGCCAGTTTGGCGTCGGCTTCTACTCAGCCTTCATGGTGGCCGAGCGGGTCGAGGTCACGAGCCGCCGCGCTGGGTCGGAGGAGGCCTGGACCTGGGCGTCCGATGGCGCCGGCGCCTTCACGCTGACCCCGGCCACCCGAGACGAGCCCGGGACCAGCGTCCTGCTGCACATGAAGCCGGACGCGGACGAGTTCCTGGAGCCGATCCGGCTCGAGACCATCGTGCGCAAGTGGGCCGATCACATCACGGTCCCGATTACCGTCGCGACCGAGGGCGAGGACCGGCCCGCCAATGCCGGCACGGCGCTATGGCGCAAGTCCAAGAACGAGGTCACGCCCGAGCAATATAAGGACTTCTACCGGCACCTGGGCCAGTATGACGAGCCCTGGGCCACCCTGCATTGGCGGGCGGAGGGCGCGCTGGAGTACTCGGCGCTGCTGTTCGTGCCGGGCTCGCGGCCGTTCGAGCCGGTCGACGGTCCCCGCGAAAGCCGGGTGCGGCTGCACGTCCGCCGCATGTTCATCACCGACGAGGCCGGGCTGCTGCCGCCTTGGCTCCGGTTCGTAAAGGGCGTCGTCGATACCGAGGACCTGCCGCTGAACGTCAGCCGCGAGATGCTGCAGGCGACGCCGGTGCTGGCGCGCATACGCAAAGCGGTGACCAACCGGGTGCTGGGCGAGCTGAAGACGCGCGCCAGGGACGAGGGGGATTTCGCCAAGCTGTGGGAGAACTTCGGACCCGTGCTGAAGGAGGGCGTCTGGGAGGATAACGAGCACCGCAAGGAGCTGGCCGCGCTCATGCGGTTCCGGGCGTCGGGGGTCGAGGGCTGGACCGGGCTCGACGCCTATGTCGGGCGCATGAAGCCCGAGCAGGAAGCGATCTACATCTTGACCGGCGACGACGCCGAGGCGCTCGCGCGGTCGCCGCAGGTCGAGGGCTTCAAAGCGCGCGGTGTCGAGGTCCTGCTGCTGACCGATCCGGTCGACACCTTCTGGCCGGAGCGGCTGGCCGAGTGGGAGGGCAAGCCGATCCGCAGCGTGACGCAGGGTGCCGCCGACCTGTCCAAGCTGCCGGTGGTGGCCGAGCCCGAGGGCGAGGCGGCCGACGTCGAGAAGCTGCTGGCGGCGCTGAAGTCGGCGTTGGGCGACACGGTCGGCGACGTTCGGGCGACCGACCGGCTGGTGGACAGCGCGGTTGTGCTGGCGGCGGCAGGGTTCGGGCCGGACCTGCAGATGCAGCGGCTGATGCGGCGTCACGGCCAGACCGGCATGGCGATGCCGCCGGTGCTGGAGGTGAACCCGCGCCATCCGCTGATCCGGAGCCTTGCGGACCGGGCCGAGGCCGGCGCGGACCTGGCCGACACCGCCCACACGCTGCTCGACCTGGCGCGGGTGCAGGACGGCGACATGCCTGCCGACCCGGCCGCCTTCGCCCGCCGGGTCACCGCGGCGCTGGCGGGCTGACCCCGGCTGGACACATGCTGCCGTCCCGTTCAGTGCGGCGACGGCGGCATTGAGACATGCGATTGCATGCTGGTGGCCGGCAACAGGGCCGCGGGTATCGCCGGAATGGCAAAGGACGCCGTTCCGTTCGCGTTGAGCGTCGCTGCCACGGCAAGGTGCCGCGTGCCGACGTCGATCGAGTCCACATAAAGGTTGCGGACCGCCGCCGTCGGTCCGCCCGAGGCGTGATTGACGAACACCACCGACGCCGTGTGCGGCCCCGCCGCTAATGGGACAAGGAATGACAGCCTCTGGACTTGGCCCAGCGTGTGCGACGCGATGATGGTCTGTATTTCGCCAAGCTGCTGCCCATCCATCCGGAAATAGGCCTGCGCGTCGCCCTTCCAGGCGGTTTCGGACATGTTGAACACCAGCGTGGTCTCGTTGATGTCGATCGGCGAGGCCAGGCTCTGCGCTGGGCGGGCGGTCAACACCGTCGTGCCGGTCTGCCCGACCGTACCGCGATTGCTGGGCGAGTTTCCGAAGCCGGAAACCTGGTTGCCGTCCATGGTCGCCTTAGCCCCGGTGGCATTCCACACCGCGATCCCCGCACGGTTGTCGTTCACGATGGTATTGCCGCGCACGGTCAGCGACGAGTTCGGGTTGAGATGACCCTCCTCGTCAAACGCGATGATGACCGGGTTCGGGGCGTTGACGCCTTTCTGGATGACGTTGCCCTGGATCAGTGCGTTGCCGCCTTGCGGCAGGTCGATCGAGTAGCTGGCATTGCCGGAGTTGTCTTGGATACGCGATCCGGTGATCGTCGTATTCAGCGCGCGGCTCTTGATCTCGTGCCCGATGACCGCGTCGTGGAAATAGCTGTCCTGGATCGTAAGCTGCTTGATGACGCCGACGTAGATGTTGTGGGTCAGGTCGTTGCCGTTGCCGTTGTGGCCGAACTCGGAGTTCCTCACGGTGATCGTGCCGTTCGGATCGGGCGCGCCTAGCAGGCCGTTCTCGTTGTCGTGGAAATACGAGTTGGTGATGACGAGATTGCCGGCCTCGTAACGGATACCCGCGCCGTTCTTGTCGGCCACCCTCGCGCCGGAGAACTCGAAATGGTCGATGGTGACGTCGTTGGCGGTCGTCAGGATTGCCTTCCCGTTCGTGGGTGCCGCCGTCGCGACCATCTTCACCATGCCGCCGATGCCCTGGAGCGTGATCTTGTGGGTTATCGTTGCAAAATCATTGATGTAGGTTCCAGCCTGCACCGCGACCACGTCGCCGTCATGCGACGCCGCGATCGCGTCCGCGATGCGCTGGAATGTTTGATGGACGCCCACCGTCAGTGTTGCCAATGCCGCTATCCCCGTTCATGCTCGGCAATGACCGCCGTGAACAAGGATTAGACGTGAAATCCTTAAATTGAGATGAAGACGGTTTCACGACGGTTTCTTGGGCAAGGTAATGTCGGCCAGTGCCTCCCAAACCCGGATCACGAAGGCGTCGTCGCGCCCGCCATGGCCACCCGCGGCAGCCGCCAGGAAAAGCTGGTGCGCTGCCGACGCCATTGGCAGCGGGAACGTCAGCGCCCGCGCCTGGTCCAAGACGATCCCAAGGTCCTTCACGAAGATGTTCACCGACGATAGCGGCGTGTCGTCTCCCGCCAGGATATGCGGCACCCGGTTCTGCCACATCCAGGAGCTGCCGGCGGACGAACTGATGACGTCGAACAGGGTTTGCGGATCGGCGCCGGCGCGTATGCCCAGCGCCATCGCCTCGGCCGCCACGGCGATATGCACGCCGGCCAGCAGTTGGTTCACCATCTTGACGGTGCTGCCGACGCCGGGTTCGTCGCCGAGTCGCCAGACCTTTGACGCCATCGCATCCAGCAGCGGCGCTGCGCGTTCGAACGCGGCCGGGCTGCCGCTGCCCATCACCGTCATGCTGCCGCCCCGGGCACCGACCGCGCCGCCGGAGACGGGCGTATCCAAAAACAGCCGTCCCGCCTCGGTCACCCGCGCCGACATGGTGCGGGCGGCCTCGGGCGCGACGGTGGTGCAGCACAGCACGACGCCGCCTTCCGCGACATGGGACAGCCCGCCGGCCTCGCCGAACAGCGCCTGTTCCGCCTGCGCGGCATTCACCACGAAGACAATCAGGGCGTCTAACTCTCCGGGCAATTCGGCCGGTGCGGCAACGCAGTGACCGCCTGCCGCCTCCAGTTCCGGCCATGCCGCCGGCCGGATTTCGCAACCTGCAACCTCGTGTCCGGCTTTAGCCAGATTGAGCGCCGCCCCCATGCCCATGGACCCCAACCCGATGACTGCGACTTTCATGCGTACCTCCCCGGACCAATCATGGGAGCATGCCTGATCAGCGGACGGTGCGGAACCGCTCCACGGCGGATACCAGGGCCCGGCGCACCCCTGGTTCCAGCGCCGAATGCCCGGCGTCGGGGATGACGGTCAGCCGGGCGGCTGGCCAGGCCGCTGCCAGCTCGAATGCAGTGCGCGCCGGGCACACCATGTCGTAGCGGCCCTGGACGATCTCGGCCGGCAGATGGCCGATCCGGTGCATGCCGCCGAGCAGCCCGCCCTCCGGCAGGAATAGGTCATGGGCGAAGTAGTGCGCCTCGATGCGCGCCAGGCCGAGCGCCGTGCGATCCTGCGCGAACGACGCGACCGTGTCGGGACTGGGCAGCAGGGTGCTGCAGGAGCCCTCGTAAACCGACCAGGCCCGGGCGGCCGCCATATGGATTGCCGGGTCCGGGTCGACCAGCCGCCGCAGGTAGCCGCCGAGCACGTCGTGGCGCTCGCTCGGCGGCAGGTGGCCCACGAAGGCGGCGTGCGCGTCGGGGAACACCGCGCCGAGCCCGTGCAGGAACCACTCGACCTCGACCCGGCGCCCCAGGAACACCCCGCGCAGCACCAGGCTGCGCACCCGGTTCGGATAGGCCTGGGCATAGGCCAGTGCGAGGGTGGAACCCCATGAACCCCCGAACAACAGCCAGCGCTCGATACCGAGATGGCGGCGCAAGGTTTCGATGTCGGCAACCAGGTCCGGCGTCGTGTTGTGCGTGAGGCTGCCCAGCGGGCGTGAGCGCCCGGCGCCGCGCTGATCGAAGATGACCACGCGCCAGAAGTGCGGATCGAAGAAGCGGCGATGCACCGCGCCGGCGCCGGCGCCGGGTCCGCCGTGCAGGAACAGCACGGGCTGGCCATGGGTCGCGCCAACCTGCTCCCAGTACATCACGTGGCCGCCCGACAGCGGCATGTAGCCGGTTTCGAACGGTCCGATTTCGGGAAACAAGTCTCCGCGGGGCATGGTGCAATCTACACCGAAGCGGGCGATGGCGGAACATGCCTGCACCAGGTAAACCGGCGGCATGATCACGGACTCGTATCGCGTATGGGTGGCGCTCGGGGCATTCGCCGGATTGCTGGCGGTCGCCGCGGCGGCAGGGGCCGCGCATCTGCCGGTCGACGCTGGCCAGGCGCGAGCCATCGGCGCTGCCGTACAGATGCAGGGCTGGCACGCCCTGGCGCTGGTGGGATGCGGGATTTGGGGCGCACACGGCGGACGCCTGGTCCATGCGGCGGGCGTGGCGTTTGCGCTCGGGGCACTGCTGTTCTGCGGCACGGTGTATGCGGGCGCGCTGGGCGGGCCGCATCTCGGCGTGCTGGCCCCAGTGGGCGGCAGCCTGCTGATGCTGGGCTGGCTGCTGCTGGGCCTGTCCGCAGTCCGGCGTTGACCGCGCCAGCGCCGATACGCAGTGCCTACTTAGCGCCAGAGGACCTGGAGCGGCCGCTGGCGGAGGAGCTGGCGCGGGCTGGCGTTGCGGTAAGCGACTGGCACGGCCGGCTGGCGCTGTCGCCCGACCCCGCTTACGCCAGCGTATGGGCGCTCGATGTCTGGACGGCGCCGCAGGAGCATCTTATCGCGTCGGTGAAGGCCGCTGCAGACCTGCTGCGCGCCCAGCAGCGCAATTGGTCCGCCTACGCCGTCCTGCAGCACCGCCGCATGGCACTGATCGAGAGCCATCTGCCCCCGGTCCGCGCTCGTCCCCTGCGCTTTCCTGAACCGGCCCCCACGTCGCATCTGGGCGCCTGGACCTTGTTGGACCGCGACCGGCTACTGGCGAGCCCGACAAAATCGAGCCCATTTCCAAATGGTGAGTGCCGGTTCGAGGAGGACCACATCGGGCCGCCCAGCCGGGCATACCTCAAGTTATGGGAAGCGCTGACCCGGTTCGGCATCCATCCCGGCGCCGCCGACACCTGCATCGATCTTGGCGCGTCGCCGGGCGGCTGGACCTGGGTGCTGGCCAGCCTGGGCGCTTCCGTACGGGCGGTGGACAAGGCGCCACTGGACCCCCGCATCGCCGCCATGTCTGGCGTCGAGCAGATTATCGAAAGCGCCTTTGCTTTGCCGCCCGAGCCGGTGGACTGGCTCGTTTGCGATGTGATTGCCTACCCGGCCCGACTGCTGTCGTTAGTTGAACGCTGGATCGCTGCTGGCGCAGCGCGATTTATCGTATGCACAATCAAGTTCCAGGGTGAGACCGACCATACCGCCGCAGGCGCCTTTGCAAACCTGCCCGGCGGGCGCGTGTTGCACCTGTTCCACAACAAACACGAGCTGACGCTGCTTTGGTCCCGAGCGGTTCTCTAATCCTGCTTGGTTTTCTGCGCTACGACCTCGGTCGCGATGCGGTCGTCGTTGGCCCGGCCCGAAGCCTCAGCGGCGTCCTTCAACCCCTTGGGAATACCGTTCGGAGTGTCCCCAGTTGGATTATGGTCGGGGCTAGCGCCCTCAGTCGGCGGATCGTCGGTCTGTATCTTTGGCTGGTTCATGCACGGTGAACGCCGACGCGCCAGGGCGGTTGCGTCAGCCCAAGGCTCGCGTCACCGCGTCGCAAACGCGCTCGGCGTCGGCGGTCGACAGGTCAGGGTGAATCGGCAGAGCCAAGATGCGGCGTGAGAGTTCATCCGATACTGGCAGGGCCGTGCCGTCATGGTGGGCGGCATAGGCGGGCTGCCGGTGCAGCGGCCGCGGATAATAGATCGCGGTCGGTACGCCAGCGTCCCGCAGCGTGGCCTGCAGCCGGGTGCGGGCCGCCTCGTCGGGCAGCAGCACGGCGTAGATCGCCCAGGCGCTGGCGCTGTCCGGCACGCGGGCCGGGGTCACGACCATGTTGCCCAAACGGCGGTCATAAACCTGCGCGATGCCTTCGCGGACTGCCAGCTCCTCATCGAACACGTCGAGCTTCGCCAGCAGCACCGCCGCCTGCATGGTGTCCAGCCGGCCATTCATCCCGGTGCGCAGCACCTCGTAGCGCGTCGTGCCCTCGCCGTGGCTGCGCAGGCTGCGATACAGCGCGGCGCGTTCGTCATCGTCGGTGAACAACGCGCCGCCGTCGCCGTAGGCGCCCAGCGGCTTGCTCGGGAAAAAGCTGGTGGCGGTCGCATGCGCCTGGGTGCCGAGCCGCGCGCCATGCAGCACGGCGCCGAAGCTCTGGGCGCAGTCGTCGAGGGTGAGCAGGCCCTCCGCCGCGGCGATCCGGTTCAGCGCCGGCCAGTCCGCGGGCTGACCGAACAGGTCCACACCCACCAGCGCACGCGGGCGCAGCCGGCCGGCGGCGCGGACCTCGGCGATGCGCGCGGCGAGGTGTGCCGGGTCGATTTGGAAGGTGCGGGGATCGACGTCCACGAACACCGGCGTCGCGCGCAGCACCAACGGCACCTCGGCGGTGGCGGTATAGGTGAACGCCGGCAGGAACACGGCGTTGCCGGGTCCGATGCCCTCGGCCATCATGGCGATCTGCAGCGCGTCGGTGCCGGAGCTGACGCCCACGCAATGCCGTGCACCGCAATAGGCGGCGAGGCGTCCCTCAAGCTCGGCGACCTCCGGCCCCATCACGAACTGGCAATGCGCCAGCACGGCGTCCAGCCGCGGGCGGAGCGCCCCGGCGATGCGGGCCTGCTGCGCCTTGAGGTCCAGGAATGGGATCGGCATCAATGGATTAGACTGGGGGATAGACTGGGCCATGCTACTCTCCAGGCAGACGCACCCGTCCGGGGGCGCCCTCAGCGTTATGCTCGAACTCCGGGATCATGCGGCCGAGCAGGGTCAGCGCCAAGCCGGCCTGCCCGGCGCGGCAGACGGCGGCGATCTCGTCGATGGCGCGGCCGACGATGGCAGGGTCGGCGGTGCGCGGCGTCGCCATCAGCAGGCCCGGATGCCCGGTCGGCACCGGAGGCTCGCTGCCGTGAAACAGCTCCTCGAACAGCTTCTCGCCGGGACGAAGGCCGGTGAAGCGGATTTCGATTGTGCCCAGTCTGGGCGTATCGAGTGCAGGCGGGCCAAGCCCGGGTGCCCCTGGCTCCGATGTCGCCTCAGCCGGATGTAGGCCGGCGAGCCGGATCATCTGGCGGGCCAGATCGACGATGCGCACCGGCTCCCCCATGTCGAACACGAAGATGCCGCCCTGCGCGCCGGTCGGCAGCGCCGCGTCGGCCATGCCGACCACGCTCGCCTGCAGCACCAGGCCCACGGCCTCCCGCACCGTCATGAAATAACGCTGCATGTCCGGATGCGTGACCGTCAGCGGGCCGCCGCGGCCGAGCTGATGGCGGAACAGCGGCACGACCGAGCCGGTGCTGCCCAGCACGTTGCCGAACCGCACCGTCACGCAGCGCATGCCCACGCCGCGGCGCGCCGCGACGTCCAGCGCCTGGCAATACATCTCGGCGAGCCGCTTGCTGGCGCCCATGACGCTGCTGGGGTTCACCGCCTTGTCGGTCGAGATGAACACCATGGCGCTCACCCCGGCGGCGCGCGCGGCCTCCGCCACGTGCCGGGTACCCACGGCGTTGGTCAGCAAACCTTCGATCGGGTTGGCCTCGACCATCGGCACGTGCTTGAGCGCGGCGGCGTGGAACACCAGCTCCGGCCGCACGCGATCGAATACCGCGCGGATGCGGGGCTCGTCGCGGATGTCGGCGATCACAGGCTCCCGCGGCACATCCGGATGCGCCTCGTTGAGCTCCTGGTCGATCTGCCAAAGCGCGTATTCGCCGTTGTCGAGCAGCGTCAGGCTGCTGGGGCCCAAGGCCGCCACTTGGCGCGCCAGCTCGGACCCGATGGTGCCGCCGGCGCCGGTCACCAGCACACGGCGGCCGCTTACCAGCCGCGCCATGCCGTCGCGATCGAGCGGCACCTGCGGGCGGTTCAGCAAATCCTCGATCGCAACCGGCGCGAGTTCCAGCGCGCCGCCGTCTGCCGCCGTCTGCAGCGTGGTCAGCCGCGGCACCCGGCGCACCGGCACGCCCTCGTTATCCGCCTGGGCCAGCAGGTCGGCGAGCGGCGCGCCGGCCAGGTCGGGCTGGGTGACGACCAAAGCGGATGGCAGGCGGCCCTCGGTCCGCAGCCGGGTCAGGACCGAGTCGGTTTGCGTGATCGACCCCAGGATGGTGTGACCATGGATGCGGCGGCCGGTCTGTCCTTCGCGCAAGGACAGCAGGCCGATGACGCGGAACGCGGTCCGGCCCTCGCCATACTCCAGCGCCCGCAAAAACAGGTCGGCCCCCTCCCCGGCGCCGACCAGCAGCACGGACTGGGCGTCCGCGCCCGGTCCCGCGCGCCGGGCTATCCGCAGCCGATAGACTACGCGCGGCGTGCCGAGAGCCACGATCAGGGTCAGGGCGTGCACGACCGGGAAGGTCGGTGTGGGCAGCGGGAAGCCGGATGCGCGCAGCAGCAGCGCGAACAGCACGGCGCTGACGATGCTGCTGCCGACCAGGCCCACCAGGTCCTCGATGCCGGAAAAACGCCAGTATTGCTGCGGCATTCGGAACGGCAGCCCGGCCACCAGCAAGGTGATCGCCCCCCCGGCCACGAACCACAGCGGATGCAGCAGCCCGCCGCCGGGATCGGCGATATAGCGCGCCAGCGGCGTCGCCACGGCGGCGAGCACGCCGTCCAACGCGACGTTCAGCAGGATGCGGTTGACCGAGCGTTGCGATGGCATCGTTCGGACCCTATAGCCCACCCCGCGCCGCTTAGCAGTCCCCCCATCTCCGGAAGCCCCGATTGACCACAGACGCCTTCGCGACGCATCTGCTGTTCTGCGCCGGCCTTACCCTGCTTTCGGCGGCGTTGGTGCTGATGATGATCCGTGTCGGCGTGCTCGATCGTCCAGACGCGCGCAAGGCGCATACGCGGGCGATACCGAAGGGCGGCGGCGTCGGAGTGGTCGCCGCGTTCCTGGTGGGAATCGCGCTGCTGTATCGCTACGCCGAGTTTTCCCGGCTCGCCGACCCGTATTTCCGTGGCGTGATCCTGGCCGCGAGCGCCATCGCCGTCGTGGCGTTCCTGGACGACATGCTGGATTGGCCGTTCACCATCAAGCTCGGCGCGCAGTTGGTCGCGGCAGCGCTGGCGGTGGGCAGCGGACTGGCCGTGGCGCGGCTGAATCTGCCCTGGTGGGGAACGGTCGAACTCGGCTGGGCGGCGGCGCCGTTGACCTTGGCCTGGATCCTGTTCGCGACCAATGCGATGAACTTCATCGACGGGCTGAACGGGCTGGCGTCCGGCGTGTCGGCGATCGCCTGCCTGTTGCTGGCGGCGATCGCGGCGACCTATGCCGGATGGTTCGTTTATTTCGCGTCGCTGCTGCTGGCGGCGGGGCTGATCGGGTTCCTGCCGTTCAACTTTCCCCGCGCGCGCATCTTCATGGGCGACGTCGGCAGCCAGTTCTGCGGCTTCGTGCTCGCGGTGCTGGCGGTGGCGGCGGGGCGGTTCCAGGGCGTGGAGCTGTCGATATTGCTCGTGCCGATGCTGCTGTTCGGCGTGCTGTTCGACGTCGCCTTCACGCTGGTGCGCCGGACGCTGGCGGGCGACCGGCTGACCGAGGCGCACCGGAGCCATCTGTATCAGGTCGCGCATCGGTCCGGCATGGACGCCACGGCGATCACGCTGACGCATTGGGGGTTCGTGCTGTGGGGCGGGCTGTGCTGCTGGCTGTTCGTGGCGGCGCAGGGCTGGGCGAAGCCGCTGCCGGTGCTGCTGGTGGTGCCGCCGCAACTGGCGTGGACCGCGTACGTGACCTTTCGCACTCGCCGGGCGTTGTTGGGCCGCTGGTAGGCCTGAGATACTCAGCGGACCGATACCCGGTTTGGCGATCACCAGGGACATACGATGATGCTTCGACGTTTTGGGATTGCAGCCCTCACCGCTGCATCCATCGGATACACAGCGGCCGCCCAAGCCCCCAATCCGTCGTTCAACGTCGTCAATCGCACCGCCAACGTAATCAGCCAGGTCTTTGCCACCCCGGCCGGCATGACGACGTGGGGACGCGACCGCATCGCCGACCGCCCGATCCCTCCGGGGCAGACCGGCCCGGTCCGCCTACCAGCCGACGGCACCTGCGTCTATGACATCCGCGTCGTCTATGCCAACGGCCAGGCGGATGAGCGTCGCAATCTCAATACCTGCAACATTGACAACGTGATCTTTCCGTCCGCCGGCGGCCGTAGCGCGCCGCCCGCGCGGCAGCAGGCAAACCGGCAGCAGCCGACCGATGACCCATCCTTCCGGTTGGTGAACCGCGGACGCAGCGCAATCAACGAGCTGTATGCCAGCGCCGAAGGCGAGGACGATTGGGGCGAGGACCGGCTGGGCGAGGAAACGGTCGCCCCCGGCGCTGCGCGCGTCGTGCACCTGCCGAACGGCGAATGCATCTATGACGTGCGGATCGTCTACGCCAACGGCGAGGCGACCGAAAAGCGCCGCCTCAACCTGTGCAGCATCAATGACATGCGGGTGCCCTAAAACCAAAGTCCTCGGGAACTCAAAGTCTTTGGCCGACCGCAGGCAACCCGTGTAGTCTGACCGAAACGCTGCCGGTCCAGTGCGAAAGCGGGCGCGCTAAAAGGGAGAGACTATGGGAACGACGCTGAGCGCGCGGGCGCGGGCGACGGCGGGCACAAAGCCGGCCCGGCGCCGCAACTATGCCCGGCAATACTGGCCGTTCATCGTGCCGGCGGGCGTCGTAGTATTCGCCGTAATCCTGTTTCCCTGGATTTTCACGCTGTTCATGTCCGTGCACGACTGGCACATCGGCGGCGACCGCAGCTTCATCGGACTGCATAACTATTCGCGCATGCTGACCGACGAGCGGTTCGGCTGGGCCGTGCTGCGCACGCTGTATTTCACCGCGGCGTCCGTGATCCTGCCGCTGATCCTGGGCGTCGCCGCGGCGGTCGTGTTCCATCGCAACTTCCCCGGCCGCGGCCTGGCGCGCACCCTGTTCATCATGCCGATGATGGCCACCCCGGTCGCCATAGCGCTCGTTTGGACGATGATGTTTCATCCGCAGCTCGGCGTGCTGAACTATCTGCTGACCAGCGTGGGCCTGCCGCCGAGCGCCTGGGTCTATGAAAGCAGCACCGTGATCCCGACCCTCGTCATGGTCGAAACCTGGCAGTGGACGCCGCTGGTGATGCTGATCGTGCTGGGTGGGCTCGCCAGCCTGCCGACCGATCCGTATGAGGCGGCCGTGCTCGATGGCGCCAGCCTTTGGCAGGTATTCTACCACATCACGCTGCCGCTGGCCTGGCCGTTCATCATGGTCGCGGCTGTCATCCGCGGCATCGACGCGCTGAAGGCGTTCGACACCATCTTCGTCATCAGCAACGGCGGGCCGGGCACGGCTAGCGAGACGCTGAACATCCTGCTCTATCTCCAGGCTTTCAGCTTCTACGACATGGGCTACGCTTCCGCGGTGGTTGTGGTGTTCTTCGTCCTGATCCTGCTGATCACGATGCTCATGCTGCACTTCCGTCAGCGGGAGGCGCTGTCGTGAGCGCCGCCACCGCCGGCCCGGTGATCAATGCACGGCGTTCCACGCCGGCGAGCCGCCGGGTTCGCCGGGTTATGGGGCGCATCGGGCTTTATGCCTGCGTGGCCCTGCTCGTCTCGCCGGCCCTGCTCGTCTTTCTTTGGATGCTGTCATTGTCGCTGAAGAATGAGGTGGACAATACGGCGTTTCCGCCGGTGTTCATCCCGAACCCGCCGACGCTGGCCAACTTCGTCGACGTCTTCCGCAAGAATGACTTTCTGCAGTACACGCTGAACTCCGTCATCGTGTCATTCAGCGCGACCGGAGCGGCATTGCTGATTGGAGTGCCGGCGGGATACGGGATCGCGAAGGCGAGGGCCACCCGTGCGGCGCTGCTGATTCTGGTTGCCCGGATCACGCCCGGCCTGTCCTATCTCATTCCATTGTTTTTGCTGTTTCAGTGGCTCGAGCTCACGGGCACGCTCACACCGATCATCATAACGCATCTGGTCATAACCGTTCCGATCGTGGTTTGGATCATGATCGGATTCTTCGAGGGCCTGCCGCCCGAGCTTGAGGAGGCGGCCCTGGTTGATGGCGCGACCATTTGGCAGGCATTTCGTTACGTAGCGTTGCCGCTTGCCCGGCCCGGCATTACGGTCGCAACGATCTTGGCTTTTATCTTTAGCTGGAATAACTTTATATTTGGGATCGTGCTCGCGGGCCGGGAAACGAGGACACTGCCTGTCGCGGTTTATAACGTCCTTACCTTCGAGCAGGTAAGCTGGGGACCCTTGGCCGCAGCTGCACTGCTTGTCACCGCGCCAGTCTTATTACTAACATTACTTATGCAAAAAGAGATTGTCGCTGGACTAACGGCTGGTGGTGTCAAAGGCGGCTAGACAGGGCCGCCCTGTAGCATTTCTTCGCCGCAACTACGCGCTTTGGCTTTTCCGTGAACCCTCGCTATGGGCCCCGCTGCCGGAAGAAGCCGGCTTCTTCGCAGTGGCGGTCGCCTCGACCATGATGCCGCGCAGGTCACGCAGGAACGCCTGGCCCTTGAGGGTGCGCTGCACCAGCACGCTGCGGCGGTCCATCGGATCCACCTTCCGACGCGCGAGATCAAGTTCACCGAGCCGGTCGAGCGCACGGGTGATCGCAGGCTTGGACACATTCAGATCTGCGGCGAGGCCGCGCACCGTATGAGCACCATCCTGCAAGTAACAAGTCAAGAAAACGCCAAGCTGACGCGCCGATAGATCCGGGCCGTCACGCCGGACAAGGGCGACAATGGTGTCACGCAGGATGCCGACGGACTGGTCGGTTGATTGATTGGCTGCCACGACGTGGTCCTTTCTTTAAACGGGATGATTGTTCGCTCAAGCAACGGTTAACGAAACAGGCAAGTCTCGACGGCCGGCGGACATCGAGTCGTTTTCAATTGGTGACACTACGGATCGTTAACAGTGCCTAGCAAGCGATCCGGCCCTGTGAATGATCACAGGATAGTCATCTGGGACTCTTAACCTGCTTTATGAATGCCATTTAATGTTTGAACGACAGAAAACAGCGCGCGCAGGCCCAGTGCCTCGCCGCCCTCCGGCCGCCCGGGCCGGGTCTGATCGTTCCAGGCATAGGTGTCGAGATGCGCCCAAGCCGTTCCGGAAACGACAAATCGTTGCAAAAACAGGGCCGCGGTTATCGCGCCGGCCATTGGCTTGGTGGAAACGTTATTCAGGTCTGCAACCGGACTGGCTAGCCAGGGATCATAGCCCGGCCATAGCGGCAGGCGCCAAACTGGATCGGCGCAGGCTTGACCGCCGGCCAAGATCGCCGCCGCAAGCTGATCGCCGGCCGGGGTATGCGGCGCGAACAGCGCCGGCAGGTCGGGGCCGAGCGCCACCCGCGCCGCGCCGGTCAATGTCGCCGCATCGAGCAGCAGGGCCGGCCGCTCGTCCGAAGCCTCGGCGAGCAGGTCGCACAGCACGAGCCGGCCTTCGGCGTCGGTGTTGCCGACCTCCACCGTCAGTCCGCGCCGGGTGCGCAGCACGTCCAGCGGCCGCATTGCCGAGCCGGAAACCATGTTCTCGGCACAGCCGATCCGCACGACGAGCCGCACCGGCAGGTCCGCCTCCATCACCATTTGCGCCAAGCCGAGCATCAGCGCAGCGCCGCCCATATCTTTCTTCATCCGCAGCATGCCGGCGGAGGGTTTCAGGTCGTAGCCTCCGCTGTCGAAGCACACGCCCTTGCCACACAATGCGATAAGCGGGGCGTCTTCGGCGGCGGCGCTGCCCCGCCACACGAAGCTTGCGACGCGCGGCAGCCGGACCGACCCGGCGCCGACCGCCGCTATCGTCGGATACTCGGCCGCGAGCCGCTCGCCGTCCACGATCTGTCCGGCCGCGCCAAACCACTCGCCCAGCGCAAGCGTCGCACCGGCGAGCTCGGCGGGGCCGAGGTGGTTCGCAGGCGTATTGATCAAGTCCCGCACCATCCACGTCGCGCGTGCGGCCGACCGGGCCGCGTCGGCGCCTTCCGGTGCCAATAGTTTCGCCATGGACCGGCGCGGCGACGCATGCGCGGTATATTGGTAGGCGCCCAGGCAAAAGCCGAGCACCGCCGCATCCATGTCGAAGTCGCCGGGCATCAGCCGCGCCGAGGCGCGCTCGGGCAATGCGGCCGCCAATCCGCCATGCGCAAACGGTGTCCGGTCATCGCCGAGACCCAGCAGCGCCCCGGCCAGCCCGCCTTCGCCCGGCAGCAGCGCGAGCTGCCCCGGAGCCGCTGCGAAGCCGCCGGCCCGCACGAACGCCGCCTGGTCCGGCAGCGCCGCCAAGGCCGCGCCGAGGCCATCGGGCCGCACGGACCATACCGGAAGCGCAGCGATGTCGTTCGAGGCGGGGTCAACGAGGCAGTCCAGGTCGCGGTCGAACATCACCCACCTTCAAGCGTTTCACCGAGTCGCATCGGTTTGTTATGATATGTTACATAGTCGTGCTGGCTTGCAAGGCGGAGCCAGCCCGGACCGCACGCGGTCACGCCCTCCCGCTTGCAATCTTTCGGCGAAGGCCCAACCATCCTCGCATGTCGGGCTTTCCCTCCCGGGTCAAGGCGGTCCTCGGGCCAACCAACACCGGTAAGACCCACCTTGCCATCGAGCGCCTGCTCGCGCACTCGTCGGGCATCATCGGCTTTCCGCTGCGCTTGCTGGCGCGCGAAAACTACGACCGCATGGTCGCGCGCAAGGGCGTGAAGTCGGTGGCACTCATCACCGGCGAGGAGAAGATCGTGCCGGCCGGGGCGCGCTGGTATTCCTGCACTGTCGAGGCCATGCCGCTCGACCGCGCCGCCGAGTTCGTCGCCGTCGACGAAATTCAGCTCTGCGCCGACCCCGACCGCGGCCATGTGTTCACCGAGCGCCTGCTGCACGCCCGCGGCCTGGTCGAGACCATGTTCCTGGGCGCCGAGACTATCCGCCCCCTGCTGCATCGCCTGGTGCCGCAGGCCGAGATCGAAACCCGGCCTCGCTTGTCGCAACTCACCTACGCCGGGCCGGCCAAGCTGGTCCGGCTGCCGCCACGCAGCGCCGTCGTCGCTTTCAGCGCCGGGGAGGTTTATGCGATCGCCGAGCTGATCCGGCGCCGGCGCGGCGGCTGCGCCGTGGTGATGGGCCGGCTGTCGCCCCGCACCCGCAATGCCCAGGTGCAGCTTTATCAAAATAAGGAGGTGGACTTCCTGGTCGCCACCGACGCGATCGGCATGGGGCTGAATATGGACGTGGACCACGTCGCGTTCGCCCGCCTTAGCAAGTTCGACGGCCACCGCCCGCGCCGGCTGACCGCCGCCGAGGTCGCGCAGATCGCCGGACGCGCTGGCCGCGGCATGCGCGACGGGACCTTCGGCACCACCGCGACCTGCCCGCCGCTCGACGACGACCTGGTCCGCGCGGTGGAAGGGCACGAGTTCGAGCCGCTGGAGCAGCTCTATTATCGCAATGCCGCGCTGGACTTCACGACGCTGGACACACTGCTGGCGACCCTGACCGCAGCGCCTCCGCGTCCCGGGCTGGTGCGGGGGCCGGACGCGACGGACCTCGAGACGCTGGAAGCGTTGTCGCACGAGGACGACATCCGCAGGATGGCGCGCGGCCGCCGCATGGTGCGGCTGCTGTGGGAGACCTGCCAAATCCCGGACTTCCGCAAGCTGGCGGACGACACCCACACCCGGCTCTGCGCCCGCATCTTCGGCCATCTGGCGAACGAGGGCACCATCCCGACCGACTGGCTGGAGGGCGGCATCGCTGCGCTCGCGCGGACGGAGGGCGACTTCGATACGCTGATGCAGCGCCTTTCGGGCGTGCGCATCTGGGCCTACATCGCCGCCCGGTCCGACTGGGTGCGCGACGCGCCTGCTTGGCAAGCCCGCACCCGCGAGGTCGAGGACCTGCTGTCCGACGCGCTGCACGAGCGGCTGATGACGCAGTTCGTCGACCGCCGGGCTGCCCATTTGATGCGCCGGCTCGAGGAGATCGACGGGGAGGAGCTGCTTTCCGCTGTGACCGCCCGGGGCGAGGTAGTGGTTGAAGGCCATTCGGTCGGCCACATCGGCGGCTTCACGTTCTTACCTGACCCACTGGCGGAGGGGCAGGAAAAGCGCCTGGTGTTGCGTGCCGCGCGCCGAGCCTTGCGCGAGTGGATGCCGCGGCAGGTGGCAGAGCTGGAGGCAGCCGAGGACGCCGCGCTGTCGCTGTCGGCAGACCATAAGATTGCATGGAATAGCGTGCCGGTCGCCCGGCTGCGGCCCGGAGCAAGCCTGCTTCGCCCGCAGGTCGAGGTGCTGGACAGCGAGTTCCTGGACGGTCCGCAACGGGAACGGGTGCGGCTGCGCCTGGTGCGCTGGATTGCTGGCCTGATTGGGCGCGATCTGGCGCCACTATTCGCCGCCGAGGCAGCGGCCGGACAGGACCCGGCGCTGCGCGGTCCTTTGCACCGGATTACCGAGGCAGGCGGCGTCGTGCCGGGCTACACCGAGCACGACATCCCGCCGGCGTTGCGTGGGCGGCTCAAGGCGCTGGGGGTCCGTGCCGGCCGGTTCGCGTTGTTCCTGCCCGCGGCACTGAAGCCGCGCGCCCAGGCGACCCGTGCCGCACTCTGGGCAATCCGCGCGCGGGTGCCGACCCCGGTTTTGCCTGCGCCCGGCCTGGTGTCGGTGCCGCCACCACTGGACTGGCCGCCGGGTTTCGCCGCCGCCATGGGCTGGTTGCCGGCAGGCCCAGTGCTGCTGCGGCTGGATGTGGCGGAGCGGATCGCGGCCGAACTCGCCTACGCCACGCGGTCTCGCGCCGCCGCGGTGCCGGACGGGCTGGCATCGCGGCTTTCCGTCCGGACCGAGGCGGTTCCGGCAGCCTTGCGCGCGCTCGGGGTGCGGCTCGCCCCGGGTGCGGTGCTGGCGGCAGACCAATATGGGCCGCCCTCGCCGCCGATGATGCTGCCTGGGCGACGCCGTGACGGCCCGCCGCCGCCGGTATCCGCGCCAGCGCCACGCCAGGCCGATGGACCGTTCGCGGCATTGGTGGCGCTGCGGCGGTGACGGAAGGCGCGGCCGGGGAGGACCGGGCTTGGCAGCGGCTCGACAAATGGCTCTGGTGCGCGCGCTTCATGAAGGCGCGATCCGATTGCGCGCGTCTGGTCGCGGGCGGCCTCGTGCGGATCAACCGGCAGGCGACGGACAAGCCGCATGCCAGGCTGCGGCCCGGCGACATCCTGACACTGCCGCTGCGACAGGACGTCCGCGTCGTCCGCGTGCTGGCGTTGGCGGCCCGGCGCGGCCCGGCTCCGGAGGCACAGGCGCTTTATGAGGAGATCGCGGGGGAACCCTGATATGCCTGCAGCCGCTTGCGCCCGGGGTGAAAGCTCTGCATATCGCCCCACTTAACGGCGAGGCGCGGCACCGCGGCGTCGTGGATAGGAAGGGGCTGACGATGACCTACGTGGTCACCGAAAATTGCATTAAGTGCAAGTACATGGACTGCGTCGAGGTATGTCCGGTCGATTGCTTCTATGTCGGTGAAAACATGCTGATGATTCATCCCGACGAATGCATCGACTGCGGCGTGTGCGAGCCCGAGTGCCCGGCCGAGGCAATCGTGCCGGACAGCGACGACCGCGCCGCTGCATGGGCCGAGCGCAACCGCATCTTCTCGCTGGAGTGGCCGAACATCGTCCGCAAGGGCGAGCCGCCGGCCGATGCGGACGAGTGGAAGGACAAGCCGGGCAAGGAAGCGCTGTTCTCATCGGAACCGGGCAAAGCCTAGCTTGATCAGCAGCTTGCGCCATAATGTAAGCGTCCGTGACGGCGTGCGAAAATTGTGTTATGCTTTGTTAGTCGGTGCACAAGGCTGCGCAGCAGAAATCGGCCTGTAATCCAGGCCGGTCACCGATCATTATAATGGCAATTTAGCACGCGCCTGCGGCTATGCAGGCCAGGAGTATTCCACGGTGCCGACTAAGCCCGCAACAGACAAGATTGAAGTTCTCGAAGAAAATGCCCCGGTGGTCGCAGCCAGCGAGGAGTCCCCGGCGGCAGCAAAGCCACTGCCTGAGGCACCCGAACCGCAATTCCGATCCCCGCCCAAGATGCCCGGCCACATGCCTGGCATGCACGGACGCCCGCAGATCGTCCCCCGCGCCATGGCCGCTCAGGAGGACTTCGTCGAGGGCGACTATGTCGTCTATCCGACGCACGGCGTGGGCAAGGTGGAGCGGATCGCGACGGAAGAGATCGCCGGCCACAAGCTCGAGCTAATCCATATCACCTTCGAGGAGAACCGCATGAAGCTGCGGGTTCCGGTCGCGAAGGCACGGACGGCGGGCCTGCGCAAGCTCGCGACGCGGGAGCTGTTTGATAAGGCGTTGGACCTGCTCAAGGGCCGGGCGCGGATCAAGCGGACGATGTGGTCGCGCCGCGCCCAGGAATACGAGCAGAAGATCAACTCCGGTGATCCGCTGCAAATCGCCGAGGTCGTGCGCGACCTGCACCGGAACGCCGGGCAGCCGGACCAGAGCTTTAGCGAGCGGCAGATCTATGAGTCGGCGATGGATCGTTTGGCGGCGGAGATGGGTGCGCTGGACGGCACGGACAAGGCAACGGCGGCGCTGAGGCTTGCTGAGAAGCTGAAGGCCATCGTGAAGGGTGCCGCGGTCGAGGTCGACGCGGACGGCGCCGAAGTCGAAGCGGAGATCGAGGCCGAAGCTGAGATTGAGGCGGAGTAGGCCTTTAAATTGCTTTCTTAGAGCCCTCACTCAACCCTTTCCCGAGGAGAGGGTCGGGACAGGACCAAAGCCCAATAAAAAGGCCCGGAGGATTACTCCCCCGGGCCGATTTTCATTCGGTGACGTATCAGTTATTGCTATTGCGGTTGCCGAAGAGCTGCAGCAGCAGCATGAACAGGTTGATGAAGTTCAGATACAGGCTGAGCGCGTCGAACACGCTGCGCTTTGCGGCGCCGTCCGTACCCTCGGCGTAGGCATACTGCACGTAGTCGCCTTTAATACGCTGCGTGTCATAAGCGGTCAGGCCGACGAAGACCAAGACGCCGATCACGCTGATGGCAAACTGCAGCATGGTGCTGCCGATGAACATGTTGACCAGCGACGCGACAATGATGCCGATCAGGCCCATCATTAGGAAGCTGCCCATCTTGCTCAGGTCGGCCTTCGTCGTGTAGCCGTAAAGGCTCATCGCGCCGAAGGTGGCGGAGGTGACGAAGAATACCCGGGCGATGCTGGCACCGCTGTAAATCAGGAAGATGTTCGCGATCGACGCGCCCATCGCCGCGGCGAATGCCCAGAACAGCGCCTGCGTCGCCGACCGGGATAGCCGATTCACCCCGAAGCTCAGCACCATCGTGAACACCAGCGGCGCGAAGATCGCCGCGTAGCCCAGGATGGTCGGCTGGATCGCGATGCCGCGCGGCGTGGCGACCTGGCGATAGAACAGGTCGATCAGGCTCGTGTTGGCGATGGCGTAGGCGACGATGCCCGTCAGCAACAGGCCGGAGGACATCCAGTTATAAACGCGCAGCATGTAAGCGCGCAGCCCGGCGTCGAGTACTGCGGTATCCGCAGTCGCGCTGGGCGCGTAGGTTCGAGAGTCGGGGATGAAAGCCATGGTCCTCTTTCCTCAGATATGGGCGTGACTGCCCGTGCAGCGTATGTTGGTTAGAACCAATTCTGGATCAAGCGAAATCGAGAGATCGACGACCCGCTTCTTGTTCTACTCGTTTCTCAGAAATGGCGCAGCCCTCGCGCGTAGTGCCGATGCGGTTCCAGCGTATCCGAAGCCCAGCATCAGCGCGATACAGCCCAAGATCGTCGTCGCGAGGATGTCCGGCAGGAACACCCAATCCGCCCGCATCAGGAAGCGCACGACGCCCCAACTGGCCAGAGTCCCCACCAATGCCGCGATCAGCCCGGCCGCCGCCCCGATCAGCCCGAACTCCACCAGCCAAGCCGCCCTGATCTGCTGCCGCGTGGCGCCGAGCGTCTTCAGCACCACCGCCTCCGCCATGCGCCGGCGCTGCCCGGCCGCCACGGCGCCCATTAGCACCAGGGCACCGGAAGCCAGCGTGACCGACCCGGTGGCGGCGAGCGCTGCTGCGATCTTGCCGACCAGCGACGCGACCGCCCCCAGCACGTCCGCGACCCGGATGCCCGACACGTTCGGCAGCGCGTCAGTGACGGCACGCAGGATGGCGCTTTCGTTCGCCGCAGCGGCGCGGACCGTCGCGATGTGCGTATGCGGGGCGCGTTCCAGCAGTCCTGGCGAGGCGACCATGGTGAAGTTGATCGACAGCGACCGCCAGGCGATGTCGCGCAAGTTGGCGATACGCAGGTCGATGTCGCGGCCCAGCACGTTGACCCGCAGCGTGTCGCCCACCCCCACATGCCAGCCGCGCGCGAGGCCAGCGTCAAACGATACCAGCGGTGGCCCGGCGTAGTCGGTCGGCCACCACTCGCCGGCGACCAGGCGCGATCCCTCGGGAATCCTACGGCTATAGGTCAGGCCGCGGTCGCCGCGGAGCGCCCATTGCGTGTCGGGCGTGGCCTGGACCTGATCCGCCGGCACGCCGTTGACCGAGACCAGCCGGGCACGCAGGCTCGGCACCTCGGCGATCTCGCCGACGCCGGGCTGGGCGTGGAGCACCTGCTGAAAGCGGTCGAGCTGGTCGTTCTGAATATCGATGAAATAGAAGGTGGGCGCGTTGGACGGCAGCTGCTCGAGCACCTGGTTGCGGATGTTGCCCTGGATCAGCGCGACCGCAGCCAAGGTCGACAGCCCCAGGCCAAGCGACACCAGCATCAGCGGCGTGGCGGCGCCGGGTCGATGGAGATTGGCGACGCCCAGCCGCGCCCAGGGTGCCGACAGCCTCGGTGCACGCCGCGCCAGCGCCATCAACGCGCTGCCGCCGACGCGGAACAGCACCAGGGTCGCCATAGCGCCGCCGCAGAACCACAGCGCGAAGCCGCGTTCCGGGGAGGCGGCCACGGTCAGCCCGACCAGCGCCGCCACCAGCGCGCCCTGGGTCAGCAGCAGCCATGGCCGGGTGCGCAGCCGTGTCGGCAGCAGCGCGTCACGGAACAGCGCGGCCCCCGGGATTTGCGACGCTCGAGCCAGCGGCCACAATGCGAAGGCCCCCGCCGTCAGCAGCCCATATGCCGCGGCCAAAGCCAGGGATCGCGGATACAGGCCCAGTTGCGGCGGGATCGGCAGCGCGTCGCCGAACAGCAGAACACCCACAATCGGCAAAGCGGCGCCCACCACGAGACCAATCAGGACGCCCAACACCGACAGCGCCAAGACCTGGATCAGGAATACCGAAAAGATCGTCCGGGTGGAGGCGCCCAAGCAGCGCAGGGTGGCGATCGTCCGCGCCCGCGCCTCCAGCCAAGCCCGCACGCCGGTCGCGACGCCGATGCCGCCCACCAGCAGCGCCGTCAGGCCGACCAGGGTCATGAACAGGCTGGTCTGGTCGATGAACCGTGCGACGCCCGGCGCGGCCTCGGACGCCGTGCGGATGCGCCAGCCCTGGCCGGGGAATGCGGCGCGCAACGCTTCGGTCGTCGCGGCGACATCCGTTCCGGGCGGCAGCACGACGCGCAGGTCGTAGTTCAGCAGCGAACCTGGCTGCACCAGCTCGGTCGCCGGCAGCGCCGCCGCCGCGATCATGGCGCGCGGACCGAGGATGGTTGGGGCCGCGACCCGGTCGGGTTCGGTTACCAATACGCCGCGCAACTGGACCGTGCTGCGGCCGACACGCAGCAGCGCGCCGGGCTGCACGCCGAGCCGGTCGAGCACGACCTGCTCCGCGACCAGGCCGGGAACCCCGTCCTTCTCCGCCAGAGCGTCCTGCAACGCGCCGGACGAGACCGTGGCCGCGCCAACCAATGGATAGGCGCCGTCGACCGCCTTCAGCTCGACAAGCTGCCGCTCGCCCGAGGCGCCGTCGGCACCCGGCGCAATCAGCATCGAGCGCATCTGCACGATGTCAGACACTTGACCGCCGCGGGCGCGCAGCCAGTCGCGCAAGCCGTCGGGCAAGGGCTGCGCGCCGGACTGAATTTCGAGGTCGCCGCCTAGAATGCGGCGGCCCTCCGTCGAGAGGCCGCGATCGACTCCCTCCCGCAAGCTGCCCACCGCCGCAATGGCGCCGACGCCGAGCGCCAGGCACGCCAGCACGATGCGGAGGCCGCGCACGCCGCCGCGCAGCTCCCGCCTCGCGAACCGCAGCGCGATCACGCGGGCACGCCCACGCGGCCGTCGGCGATGCGTATGCGGCGGTCGCAGCGGCCCGCGAGCGCCGGGTCATGGGTGATCAGCAGCAGGGTGGTGTCGGCATTGGCCTGCATGCCGAACAGCAGGTCCATCACGGTGCGCCCGGTGGCAACGTCGAGGTTGCCGGTCGGCTCGTCCGCCAGCAGCAGGCGCGGCCGGGGCGCGAAGGCGCGGGCCAGCGCGACCCGCTGCTGCTCGCCGCCGGAAAGCTGGCCCGGCAAATGCGTAAGGCGGTGCGCCAGCCCGACGGCGGCGAGGCTGTCGGCGGCGCGCTTCTCAGCGTCGCGCACCCCGGCGAGCTCAAGCGGCACGGAAACGTTCTCCAGCGCCGTCATGGTCGGGATCAGGTGGAAGGCCTGGAACACGATGCCGATGTTGTCGCGGCGGAAGCGGGCGAGCGCGTCCTCGCCGAGTCGCGTCAGCTCCTGGCCTGCGACCATCACGCTGCCGCTGGTCGCCTGTTCGAGCCCGGCCAGGACCATTAGCAGGCTGGTTTTGCCGGATCCAGAGGGGCCAACGATGCCGACGGCCTCACCGGAGCCGATGTCGAGGCTGATCGCGAACTCGGGTCCGCCAAGAATATTGACCGGTCCGGCCGCGGAGGGCACGGTCAGCCGCAGGTCCCGCACCCGCACCAGGGGCGCAGAGGCAGGGTGAGCCACAGATATGTCCATGATGAGCCAATATGGCGTGCGCGCCTGGCTGGCCAACGCCGTGCTGTTCGGCATCCTGGCTTTTTTGACCGTGTCACCGGTGCAGGCCCGTCCAGTCCGCATCCTCGTGCTCGGCGACAGCCTCACGGCGGGGTATGGCCTGGCGCAGCCGGACGGGTTCCAGGCGGTGATGCAGGCCGCGCTGCGCTCCCGCGGATTGGATGTGACCCTGCTGGACGCCGCGGTGTCGGGCGACACCACGGCGGGCGGGCGGGCGCGGCTCGACTGGGCGCTCGCGGACGGAGCGGAGGCGGCGCTGGTTGAGCTGGGCGCCAATGACGCGCTGCGCGGAACCAGTCCCGCCAACATGGAAGCCAACTTGGCCGCGATCCTGGACACGCTGGCGGCGCGCAAGATGCCCGTGCTGCTGTCCGGCATGCTGGCCCCACCGAACCTGGGCCCTGAGTACGGCGACGCCTACAAGGCGGTGTTCGCGCGGCTCGGCCGGCGGCCCGGCGTGCTGTTCGACCCGTTCTTCCTCCAGGGCATCGCGGGCGAAGCGGATTTGAACCAGGGCGACCGCATCCATCCCAATCCCCAGGGCGTCCGCCAGGAGGTCGCGCGGCTGCTGCCGTTGATGGAACGGCTCGTGGCAATGGCCGGCCGGGTGCCCGGCCAGGTGCAGTAATGCGGCTGTTCGTCGCGCTCGATCTGCCGAACTCGCTGCGGGAGCGGCTGTCCTGGATGGCCGGCGGCCTGCCGGGCGCGCGCTGGGTGGCGCCGGAGAACTACCATGTCACGCTGCGGTTCATCGGCGAGCTGCCGGGCTACCGCGCCGAGGAGGTGGACCAGGCGCTGGCCGGGCTGCGCGCGCCGGGGTTCACGCTGCAGTTGAAGGGTGTGGGCACCTTTGAGAAGGGCGGCCGGGTCAACAGCCTATGGGTCGGGGTGGAGCGCAACCCGCAGCTCGACCACCTGCAGACCAAGATCGAGACCGCCCTGCAGCGCGCCGGGCTGGAGCGGGAGCGGCGGCGCTTCACCCCGCACGTGACGCTCGCGCGCATGGATGGCATTCCCGAGGCCAAGATCGCCGCCTGGGTCGCTGGGCATAACCTGTTCCGCAGCGAGCCGGTAGTGGTGGAGCATTTTACCCTGTTCAGCTCGCGGCTCGGCAAGGAGCAGGCGGTCTATACCCCCGAGGTCGAGTACGAGCTGGCATGACCGGCATCGTGGTGCTCACCGGCGCCGGCATCAGCCGTGAAAGCGGGCTGTCGACTTTCCGTGATCCTGACGGCATCTGGGCACAGGTTCGGCTTGAAGATTTGGCGACCCCAGAGGCATTCGCCCGCGACCCGGCGCGCGTCCACGCCTTCTATAATGCCCGCCGGGCGCAGCTCGCGGAGGTGGAGCCGAACGCAGCCCATCTCGCCCTGGCCCGGCTGGAGCGCGAGTGGCCCGGCCCCGTGCTGCTGGTGACGCAGAACGTGGACGACCTGCACGACCGCGCCGGCAGCCGACCGCTGCACATGCACGGGGAGCTGCGCCGGGTCCGCTGCCTGGCCTGCGCCGCCGTTATGCCCTGGACCGGAGACCTTGCGACCACCACGCCCTGCCCGGCCTGCGCCGCCACGGCGCTGCGACCGGACATCGTCTGGTTTGGCGAGATGCCGAAGGGCATGGACCGGATCGAGGCGGCGCTCGCCGAGTGCGGGCTGTTCGTCTCGATCGGCACCTCCGGCACGGTCTATCCCGCCGCGGGGTTCGTGGCCGACGCCGCGCACGCCCGGACCGTGGAACTGAACCTTGAGCCTTCCACCGGTTCGAAGCTGTTCGACGAGACGTATCACGGCCCAGCCACCCAGGTGGTCCCGGCCTTTGTCGAGCGGTTGCTGCTCTCTATATAGATGACGATATGACGATCGACGATCTGGCCGCGGAGGTCCGGGCCTGCACCTTCTGCGCTGACGTGCTGCCGCTGGGGCCACGGCCCATCCTGCGCATCTCGGAGACGGCGACCATCCTGATCGCGAGCCAGGCGCCCGGCACCAAGGTGCATGTCAGCGGCACGCCCTGGACCGACGCCTCGGGGGTGCGGCTGCGCAATTGGCTCGGCCTGACGCCCGAGGAGTTCTACGACCCGGCGCGCATCGCCATCCTGCCGATGGGACTCTGCTATCCCGGCCGCCTGCCGCGCGGCGGGGATGCGCCGCCGCGTCCGGAATGCGCGCCCTTGTGGCGACGGCGATTGCTGGATGCGATGCCAAATCTACAGCTCACGCTCTTGGTCGGCAGCTACTCCCAAGCCGACGCGCTAGGGTCCGGCGCGATGACCGACTGGGTGCGGGATTTTCGTCAATACCTGCCCCGCTACTTCCCGCTGCCACACCCAAGCTGGCGCACGGAGGTCTGGGAGAAGCGCAATCCCTGGTTCGTCACCGACGTGCTGCCGGCGCTCCGGACCAAGGTGCGGCAGGTGCTCGACGCTGAAGCCCTCTCCCCCCAGGAGAGGGTTGGGTGAGGGGAAGTCCGATCGACCGAGATTTCGGCGTTTGCGATAGCCCAGCAAAATCCTCGAATGGATGTGCGCGACACCCTCACCACCTATCGGTTTTGGCCAGCGTAATCAGGCGAAGCTTCCTTTCCTATTCTGCCCGCGCCAAGATACTGTAGCGCGCCTGGATCAGAGTGTTCGTTCTACTACAGGTTGAGACAGAGCGGGCACTTGGCCCCGCCGGCCGAGCCACGATGGGCACAACTTCATTCATTCGATTGCCTTGGCCATAACCGATAGGTGGTGAGGCGCGACACCCCGACTTTCCCCCGAAGGAAGACGGAGAAGGGCCATCTATACTCTGTCCACGTGAGAACCCGAAAATCGGCTGGCGAGTCGATCCTTATATGAGCGGCGTTCCGGGGATGCGAAGTTTTCGGGTTCTCACGTGGACGGAGTATACTTCAGGCCCTTCAGGATCGAAACCAGCTTGCGGTCGCGGTCCGCGGCCATTTCGGTGATCGGCTTGCCAGCGGCCTCCGCCACCACGCCGTCGATCAGCGCCTGCTCGAAGCCGGGCGTCATCTCCGGCGTGCCCAGGTCCGGCCACAGCTTGGCAACGCCGATGTGGTCCATCAAATACCGCAATCCCCCAGCGCCGCCGCCAAGGTGGTAGGTCATGATCGGCCCCATGATCGCCCAGCGCAGGCCCGGTCCCTGGCTGACCGCCGCATCGACATCCGCCACGCTGACCACGCCCTGCTCGACCAAGTAGGCCGCCTCCCGCCATAGCGCCGCCTGCAGGCGGTTGCTGACGTGGCCCGGCATTTCCTTCATCAGGCGGATCGGGTGCTTGCCGATGGCGGCGTAGAACCGCATGGCGCGGTCCACCGCTTCGGCCGCGGTCCGCTCGCCGCCGACCACCTCGACCAACGGGATCAGATGCGGCGGGTTGAATGGGTGGCCCAGCAGCAGGCGCTCGGGATGCCGGGCCCGCGCCTGCATCGCCGTGGGCAGCAGGGTCGAGCTGCTCGACGCTATAATAGCGTCCGGCGGCAGCGCCGCGCTGATCTGCTCGAACAGGGCAACCTTGAGGTCGATGCGCTCCGGCCCGTTCTCCTGCACCCAGCCCGCGCCGTCGACGGCGGCCACGGGATCGGCGGTGAAGCGCAGGCTGGTGGGATCGGCGCCCGGGTGCAGGCCCAGGCGTTCGAGGGTCGGCCAGGCCTGTTCGACGAAGTGGCGCAGGAACCCCTCGGTGTGCGGCGCCGGGTCGCTGGCGGCAACCGACAAGCCGCGCGATAGAAAGAAAGCCGCCCAGCTGGCGCCGATGGTGCCGGTGCCCAGGACGGCGACGTGGCTGATGCCCTCATGCATTGCTGTTCTCCATTGATGAAGTCTGGCGCCCGGCGTCGAGCATGCGCTGCATGAACATCAGGTCGAGCCAGCGGCTGAACTTCGTGCCCACCTCGCGCAGCGTTCCCACCCGTTCGAAGCCAAGCCGCTCATGCAGCTGGATGGAGGCGGAGTTGGCTGCGTCGATGCCGGCCACCATGACGTGCTTGCCTAAGCCCGCCGCGAGGCCGAACAGCGGCTCCATCAACGCCGCACCGAGCCCCTGGCCGCGTGCATCGGCGTGGATATAGACCGAATGCTCCACCGTATGCCGGTAGCCCGGCCAGGGCCGGAAGTCGCCGAAGGTCGCATAACCCAGCACCGAGCCGCCCGGTCCCTCGGCGACCAGCACCGGGTAGCCCTGGGCGGTGCGGGCAGCGAGCCAGGCACGGCGGTCGTCCAGCGTCGCTTCCTGTTCGGTATAAACCGCCGACGACGTTCGGATCACCTCATTGTAGATGGCGAGGATGCCGGGCAGATCGGCTTCGGTCGCATTGCGGATCAGCACGGGGGTCCTCCGGATCAATCAAGCTGCGGGCCGTTCGCGGGCGGCCTTGAAGCCCGTCACGAAGCGCGCCAGCGTGTCCGAGGTTTGGCCGCGCGGCAGCATGACCTCGATCAGTTGGAAGCGGCCGCGCGTGGCGTGGGCACGGGTGAGAGCAGCGACCAGCTCCCGCCGGGTCGCGACGCGGACGCCGTCGCCGCCCAGCGGACCAGCCAGCTCGGCGAAGCGCCAATCGTCGAGGTTGTTGAACGCGCTTTCGGGCTGGAACACCCGTAGCATTTCCCAAGACGCGTTGTTGAACACGATCACGATGGGGTCCCAGCCGTAGCGGCGGCAGTTGCCGAGCTCGAACCCCGTCATCTGGAACGCGCCGTCGCCGACCAGGATCAGCGGGCGCCTGCCGCTCGCGACGCAGGCGCCCAGGCCGGCCGGCACGCCGTATCCCATGCCGGCGTAGTAGCCCGGCGCGACCAGGTCCGTGTTGCGGATCTCCATCGCGGTGAATAGGCAGTCCCCCATGTCCGCGGCGATCGGCAGCGGGCCATGCAGGGCGAACAGGTCGTTGACCGCGGCGGCGATGTCGCTCGGCGCGATCGGCGCGTGGTCGGCCGGCAGCGCCTCGGGAAAACGCTCCGGCGGCACGGCGCAGGGCGGGCGGCTATGCTCCGCGCCGGCATGGGCCAACCCCGCTTGCGTCAGCCCCACTTGTGTCAGCCCTGCTTGTATCAGCAGCGTGTCGATCAACGCATCCAGCGGGATGTCGGGGTAGCTATGGTAGCCGACCTGGACCTGCCGGTTGATCGCCAGCATCGCCCGGCGCATGTCGATCTTGCGTTCGCTGACCGCGAAGTTGGTGTCGGACAGGATCACGCCCAGCAGCAGCAAAGCGTCCGAGTCCTCAACCAGCGCCGTGATGGCGGGCTGTCCGGCGGCGCCCAGATAGGTGCCGCGGACCACGTCCCGATGCGCGGACAGCAGACCGCGGCCCATAAAGGTGCTGACGACGGGAATATCCAGCCGGCTCGCCAGCTCTGCGACCCTGGCCTCGACGCCGTAGCGGCGGACCTCGACGTCAACCATGATGCACGGGCTCGCGGCGCTGCGCAGGCGGTGCAGGATTTCCGCAGCGGCCTCCTCAAGTGCCGCTGGCAGCACGGGGCTGGGCGGCAGCGTCGGCACGGCCTCGACCTCGACGCCCACCATGTCGCGCGGCAGCTCGATATAGACCGGGAGCGAGTACTCACGGGCGCTGCGCAGCACGCGGGCGATCTCGGCGGGCGCACGGGCCGGGTCGTCGAGCACGGCCTGGTCGCAGGTGATCTCGCGGAAGATGCGGGTCTGGGTGTCGATCTCGCGGCTCATGTGGTGCAGGCGCCAGCCGCTAGCGCGTTCGTGCACGCCGGGCGCGCCCGAGACGACGACGACGGGCACGCGCTCGGCGTAGGCGCCGGCGATGGGGTCACCAGGTTGAACGCGCCGGCGCCCCAGGTGGCGACCGCGACCGAGATGGCGCCGCGGAACCGGGCGGCGGCGTCGGCGGCGAAGCCGACCGCAGGCTCGTGGCTTAGGGTATAGAACGGCAGCACGCCGCTTTCTTCGATCACCTTGAAAAACGGCAGCACGAAATCGCCGGGTATGCCGAACAGCTCACGCGCGCCATGCTGGCGGAGGGCGTCGAGCAAGGCGCGGCCTAGGATGGGCATATCGGCCTCCCGGTGATGGCCGCACAGTGTGGCATCACCGCCGCCGCGGATCGAGGGCCGCCTGCAGCCCGTCCACCACGGCGTTGGCCAGCACGACGAAGAACGACGCATACAGAACCGCCGCCATCACCACTGGAAGGTCAAGGTTCTGCAACGCGTCGTAGGTCAGCTTGCCGATGCCGCGCAGGCCGAATACGACCTCGGTCAGCAGAGTGCCGCCGCCGATCAGCGCGCCAATGTCGAGCCCGAACAGCGCCAGCACCGCCACCAGCGCGTTGCGCAGCGCGTGGCGCAGCAGCACCCGGGCCTCGCTGATGCCCTTGGCGCGGGCGGTGCGTATGTAGTCCTGGCGGTATGCCTCGATCAGGCTCGACCGCAGGACCCGGCCATAGACCCCGGCATACAGCAGGGCGAGGGTGATCCAGGGCAATATCAGGCTGCGCGCCCAGGCGGCCGGGCTGGACAGCAGCGGCTGGTAGCCCAGTGGCGGCACCCAGGAGAACAACCAGGTGTCGTGCAGGCGGCTTTGGGTGAACAGGTTCACGACCTCGCCGAGCCAGAACACCGGGATGGAGATGCCGATCAGGCCGAGCGCCGTCACCGCGCGATCCCACGCGCTGCCCTCGCGGGCGGCGGCGATCAGGCCAATCGCCAGGCCGGCCGAAAGCCAGAGCACGGCCGCGCCCGCGGCGAGGGACAGGGTTATCGGGGCGGCGCGCAGCACGGCGGGGACCACGCGCTGGCCGCGGTTCACCTGCGACGTAAGGTCGCCCGCGATGAACAGGCGCTGCATCAGCAGGCCGTATTGCACCGCCAGCGGGCGGTCCAGGCCGTAGTCCTTGCGCACGGCGGCCAGCGCCTCGTTCGACGCGCCGCGCCCGGCCAGGCGCGCGGCCGGATCGGCGCCGGGAGTTGCGAAAAAGATCAGGAACACCAGGATGCTGATGCCGAGCATGACAGTCAACGAGCGGATCAGCCTTATGATCACCGGCGGGTCTCGAGCGCCGTGCGCCACGCTTCCCCGACCACGTTCAGCGCCAGCACCGTGATGACGACCGCGATGCCCGGCGCGATGGCGACCATCGGGCGCGTGTAGATCAGCGCCTGCCCATCCGCGATCAGCGTGCCCCAGCTCGCCGCCGGGGCCTGCACGCCGATCGAGAGCACCGACAGCGCGGCCTCGGTCAGCAGCGCCATCGCCATGACGACGGGGGCGAAGCCGATCAGGCCGGGCCAAATCTGCGGCAGGATGTGGCGGCGCAGGATATGGAGCGGGGCGCCGCCGGTAGCCTCGGCGGCCTCGATGAACTCGGCCCGGCGCAGCGCCAGCACCTGGGCGCGGATCGGCCGGGCAACGTAGGGCACATAGACGACGCCTAGGATCAGAATGGGCAGCGCCAGGCTGTCGGCGCTGACCAGCAGCGGGCCGATACGCAGGTCTTGGCTGATCAGCACGATCGAGAGCGAGATCGCCAGCAGATAGACCGGGAAGGCCCAGAGCAGGTCCAGCAGCCCAGCCAGCACAGTGTCGACCGTGCCGCCGACGAAGCCGGACAGCACGCCGAGCGTCGCCGCCAGCACCAGGCACAGCACGGTCGCGCAGCTCGCGATCAGCAGCGACGTGCGCCCGCCATACAGCAGCCGCGCCGCCACGTCCCGCCCCTGCGTGTCCGCCCCGAGCAAGTAGGCGCTGCTCCAAGTCGGGCCGATGGGCGTGACGCCCAGGCCGAGGCCCGCGGTGTTCTCCGCCAAGACGTCCATGCCGCGGGCGGTACCGTTCACGTTGCTGCGGAACGGGTCGGTATGGGAGACATATGAAGCGTAGAGCGGCGCCAGCAGGCAGGCGATCACCACGGCCGCCAGCACGGCCACCCCTGCCCTCATCGTACCCAAGCCCCTACCTGATCCAAGATTGGCCGATCAACCAGCGGAACTGCTCATGGTAGCCGATATTGCCGACCCGGGCGGACACCAGGTCGATGTAGCGCGGATTGAACAGCACCACGGCCGGCGCCTGGTCGGTAACGGCCCGGTCGATGGCGGCGAGTTCGGCCTGGTCGCCATGCGCCAGCGCCGCCTGCAGCCGCGCGTCCAGCGCCGGGTCGCAGAAGCCGGAGATGTTGGGCGACGCGTCGGAGGCGGGGCGGAAGGCCGAGCAGCCGAAGATGCCGCCGAGGAAATTCGCGGCGGAAGGATAGTCCGCATACCAAGTCGTGAGGCTGGCCTGCACACGGTTGCCGGTGTTCTGGATGTAGGTGAACTGCACGTTGCTCGACAGGCTGCGCAGGCGCGCGACGAAGCCGATGTCGTGCAGCACGTCGAGCAGGTAGGTGCCGATGGCGCGGGCGACCGGGCTGTCGTCGATCACCAGCGTGACCGTCTGCCCGGCCGTGCCGCTTTCGGCAACTAGTCGCCGGGCGCGTTCCAAGTCCAGCGGATAGGGACAATAGGGCTGGTATCCCGGCAGGCGTGGGGGCAGGGTCTGGCAGGACGGCGTTGCCAGACGCGTGCCGCCGAACAGTTTCACCAACGCGCTGCGGTCGACGGCGAGGTTGAATGCCCGGCGCACCCGCACGTCGTCGAACGGCGGCAGCCGGGTGTTCAGCGGCAGGAACCACATCGCGAACGCCGGGTTCAGGTGGACCTGGCCGGCATAGCGCGCCCCGAGTTCGCCCAGCCGATCAGCCGGCGGCGCGTCGAAGGTCCAATCCGCCTGGCCGTTCTGGATCGCGGTGACCTCGGCCTCGTCCTCCAGCCCGAAGTCGTAGTCGATCGCGTCGGGATAGCCGTCAGGCTGGGCGTCCGCGCTCCACTCGCGGAAGTGGGGGTTGCGGACCAGGCGCAGGCTGTCGCCGGGGTCGTAGTGAACGATGCGGTAGGGGCCGGTGCCGGGCAGCGGGACGGTGCCGGTGTCCGCGTCGGGCGTATCCGCCGGCAGCACGCTGGCGTGCGGCAGTGCCAGCTTCAACGCGAATTCTGGGTCGGGCCGTGACAGGCGGATCGTGACGGTGCCCGCCGCGTCGTCGGCCGTGACGCCCTCCAGCGTGCAGGACGCGGGCGCGCGCAGGCAAGCGTCGGCACCCTCGATCGCGCCATAGAAGCTGTCCGCGGTGGGGGACGAGATGCGGAACAGGCGGCGAAAGGACGCGGCGACGTCGCCCGCACGGACCGGGGCGCCGTTCGAAAAACGTATGTTCGACCGCAGTTGGAACCGCCAGGTCAGGCCGCCGTCGCTGGGCGCGGGCACGGCCTCGGCCAGGTCGGCCACGATTTCGTTGCCGCGCGGGCCCGGCACCTTCCGGAATGCCAGCAGCCCGTCATAGGCCATCGAGAATATCTGCCAGAACTGCGCGGTATAGTTCACCTGCGGGTCGATCGTGCCGGCGGCGGAGTGGGCCAGCAGCCGCATGGCGCCGCCGCGATGCGCCTGCATCAGCGCCGCGCGGTCATATGGTGCCAAGTCCTGGGCCAGCGCCGGGACGGCGAACAGCGCCAGCAGGACAGCCCAGCGGATCAGCGGCGAAACACGAAGGCCGTGCCGTCCCATACGCTGAACGGCGCGACGCCGGCCTGTTCCAGGGTCAAGCCATGCGCGCCGGCCAGCGTAACGGCGTCGGCGCAATCGGCCGCTCTGTCGCCGCGATAGGAGAAGTTCAGCACCGCGAGCGCGCCGCCGGGCCGCAGCACCCGGGCCGCGCCACCGACGTGGCGGTCGACCAGGCTGTGCCCGGCCTGGACCCCGGCTTGCACAATGTAGGGAAAGCTGTCGATCGCCAGCACGAGGTCGAACGCCGCATCGGGCAGCGCGTCCAGGTCGCGGCCGGCGGTCTGCTCGAAGCGCGCGTTCGCCAGCGCTGCGTTGCGCCGCCGTGCCTCGGCGACCATGCCGGCCGAAACGTCCAGGCCGAGCACCGACCGGCAACGCGGCGCCAACTCGGCGGCGACCCGGCCGATGCCGCAGCCGAGGTCCAGCACGTCGGCAGCCGGGCGCAGCAGGGCGTTCGACTCCAGCCAAGCCACGATCTCGGCCGTGGCCTGGGCCAGGATCGCCGGGTCGCCGAGCGAATACAGCGCCACGCTGGCCTCGGGCGAGTGCGCCACGGCCCGGTCGAAGTACGCCGCGATGCGGGCTACGCCATCGTCCCCGGATGCGTCGTGCTGGGCGCCGTTCGCGTTGACCTCCGCCGCCAGCCGGTCGAGTGCCCCCGCCCTGCCCTCGACCAGGCGCGCCATCGCCGCCCAGCGTGCGTCCTCCGAGCGGTGCCGCGCCAGGCCGGCCACGATCCCCTCCGCCGCGGTGCCGGCCAGCAGCATGCGGGCCACCGCGACCTCCGGCGAGATGCGCGCGGCGAGGCAGTCCTCGATCGGCTGGTCCCGACTCACGCTGCGTTCGCTCGAACGTCGACCGACGCAATCTCAGCCGGCGCCAGCCAGCCGAGCCGCGCCAGCTGCGCACCCTCCCCCGCCAGGAAACGGTCACCGATGTCGTTGCGCCAGCGCAGGCCGGGGATGATCACGTTCTGCGCCCGCGCCGTCGCCTGCGCCTGCGCCTGCTGCACGGTCGCACCGGTCCCGGTCACGACCATGGCGTAGCCGGTGCAGCGCCGGGCGAACAACTGCCCACGCTCCCGCCGCATGTCGGAAAAATGGTAGTGCGGCAGCTCGGCAATGTCCGGCGGTGCGTGGAAGAAGACCGGCGGATCGGCGGCGGGGTCCGCGCCGGGCAGCTCTTCGGGAAAGCCTGGGACCGTCAATACAATGCCGAGGGACCAGCCCGGCGCCGTCGCGAAGCCCGCTGCGTCGCCGCGCATCATGCGGGCAAGCAGGTCGCCCCAGCCGTCCCGCTGCAGCGGCGCCAGTACGGCAAAGCCTGGGTTGCCGAACCGGCAGGTGAACTCCAGCGGCCACAGCCCGGCCTCGTTGGCGATCATGTTGAGGTTTACATAGCCGACGTGCCGTGACGCGGCGAGCTGCGGCGCGATCCGTCCCAAGGTGGCGTCGAACAGCACCTCGGCGCCCTCGTAGGACAGCAGGGTGCCCATCTCGCCAGTCATCTCGCCCATCTCGCCGGGAAAGAAGCGCTTATGCTCGAAATCAATGCACGCCGGGCGCAAGAACTTCTGCCCATCAAAATAGGCGCCGACACCGACCTCGACTCCCTCCAGCCGCTCCATCAGCATGACCCGGCCCGGCGGCGTGCGCGAGAGCTGGAACAGCACGTCGTCGCCCCGCTGGTGGTCACCTACGAACGTCGCGCGCGCGTTGTTGTCGTGTTTCAGCACCATGCGCCCGGGATGCCGCCGCAGCCAGGCAGCGGCGTCCGCCGGGCCGTCGAACGCATGGGTCGCGGCAATCTGCAGGCCCGCGTCGCGCAGCATGGCCTGGCCAAAGGCACGGTCGTATTCCAGCCGGTCCCCCAGCGCACTGCCGCCGATCACCTGGTAACCCGCCTCCCGCAGCGCGTCCTGCTCGGCGCCGCGACCGACTTTCTCGAACAGCACCAGCCCGTCGCGGCCGACCCAGTCGAGCTCGGCCCGCCAATCCGGCACCGGGTCGAGCAGCCCGGCAAAACAGCCGGCATAGGACGGGTCCCCGGCATGGACCCGCACGTCATAGCCCTCGCGCATAAGAGTAAGGTACAGGTCGCCCAGGTCGATCCGCGATCCGATGCCGAGAACCCGCAACCCTGCCTCCGTCCAATTCTGCGCTACGCCGTATCGCTAAACCCCGGCCGTCACAAGACAGGTAGCGCAGGCGTGAGTTTCCTGCATGAATGGACGGCGCGCCCGCGAAAGGCGCAGGATAGGGGACGCAGGATGAAATTCGGACGTTGGCTGGCCGTCCTGCTGATGCTTATGCTGCCCGGCACCGCCGGCGCGCAAATCGCGACCACCATGAAGGTCACCCGGCAGCCGAGCGTCATCTACCTGCCGACCTATGTCATGGAGCAGATGCAGCTCATCGAGAAGCACGCTGCCGCGCTCGGGGCGCCGGGGCTCACGGTCGAGTGGCTCACCTTCACCGGCGGCGGCAACGCGACCGACGCCATGCTGGCCGGGAGCATCGACGTGATCAACACCGGCGTCGGCAACATGCTGCTGCTGTGGGACCGCACCCGCGGCGGGGTGAAGGGCATCATCGCCACGTCGGCCCTGCCGCTGATCCTGGTGTCGCGCGACCCTCGGCTGCAGACGCTGCGGGACTTCACCGAGACCGACAAGATCGCCGTGCCCACCGTGCGCGTGTCCACCCAGGCGGTGCTGCTGCAGATCGCCGCGGCGGCGGAGTTCGGGCCGCAGAACTGGAACAAGCTCGACGGCAACACCGTGCAGATGAGCCACCCGGACGCCGCGATCGCGCTGATGAACCCGCGGCATGAGGTCGCCTCGCATTTCTCTGCCCCGCCCTTCGTGTTTCAGACGCTGAAGAACGTGCCCGGCGCGCACGTGATCACCGACACCAACCGCATCATGGGCTCGCCGCTGACCAACGGCATGTTCTTCGCCACCACCAAGTTCGCCGACGCCAATCCCAAGCTGATCCAGGCGGTCAAGGACGCGACGATCGAGGCCGAGGCTTTCATCCGTTCGAACCCTCGCGAGGCGATCGAGATGTATCGCCGCGGCTCGAACGACCGCTTGAGCGCCGATGAGCTGCTGGCGATGATGCGGGAACCCGGCATGGACGACTACAGCACCAAGCCGCAGGGCACGATGCGGTTCGCCGAGCACATGTTCCGGATCGGCACCCTCAAAACCAAGCCGACGGCCTGGACCGACTACTTCTTCCCCATCTCCCACGATCTCGCAGGCAACTAGCCCAGGAAACCCAGCATGTCGGATACGCTTCTAGACGTGGGCGGCGTTACGCTCCGGTATAAAACGCCGAGCTCGCTGGTGACTGCGACGCACCGGGTCAGCTTCCAGGTGCAGCAGGGCGACCGCTACGTCGTGCTGGGACCGTCCGGCTGCGGCAAGTCCACGTTGCTGAAAGCCGTCGGCGGCTACCTGCTGCCGGACGAGGGCGCCATCAAGATCAAAGGGCACAGCGTCACCGGACCCGGCGCCGACCGCATGATGGTGTTCCAGGAGTTCGACCAGCTCATGCCGTGGAAGACGGTGCTGGAGAACGTCACCTTCCCGCTGCTCGTCGCGCGCCGCCTGTCGAGGCGGGACGCCAGGGCGCGCGCCGGCGCCTACATCGACAAGGTGGGCCTGACCAAGTTCGCCGACAGCCTGCCGCATACGCTCTCGGGCGGCATGAAGCAGCGCGTTGCGATCGCACGCGGCATGGCGATGGAGCCCGACATCCTGCTGATGGACGAGCCGTTCGCGGCGCTCGACGCGCTGACCCGCCGCCGCATGCAGGACGAGCTGCTGCAGCTCTGGGCCGACACCAAGTTCACCGTGCTGTTCGTCACCCACTCGATCGCCGAGGCCATACGCGTCGGCAACCGCATCCTGCTGCTGTCGGCGCATCCCGGCCGGGTGCGGGCCGAGATCGACGGCGTCGACCGGGTGCGGGCCGAGGACGGCAGTGCCGCCCGGCTGGAGGCGCGCATCCATGACCTGCTGTTCAGCGAACGTGGCGCCGAGGCGGTGGACCTCGCCGAAATGACCGTAGCCGGGGCCGTCGTGGAGGACGCCCATGGCTGAGCCGAATATCCTCGTCTTTTCCACTGGCGCCATGGACGCGGGCATGGGCCAGCCAGAGGTCGAGCGCCGCCTCCCGTTGTCTGAGCGGCTGTGGAACAGCGGCATGCTGCGCAAGACGCTGTTCCTGATCGTGCTGGCGCTCGTGTGGGAGCTTTATGCCCGGTTCCTCGACAACCCCCTGCTGTTCCCGACGCTGTCCGAAACGCTGGAGGCCGCGCGCGACCAGATCGCCAACGGCGTGCTGCCGGCCCGGGCCTGGACGTCCTTGCGCGTGCTGCTGATTGGCTACGTTTCCGGCATCCTGCTGGCGGCGGCGCTGACGATCCTCGCTATCAGCACAAGGCTGGGCACCGATATCCTCGAGACCATGACGGCGATGTTCAACCCGCTGCCGGCGATAGCACTGCTGCCGCTCGCGCTGATCTGGTTCGGGCTCGGCACCGGCAGCCTGGTATTCGTGCTGATCCACTCGGTGCTGTGGGCGGTGGCGCTCAACACCCACGCCGGGTTCCTGGGCGTGTCGCAGACGCTGCGCATGGTCGGGCGCAACTACGAGCTGCGCGGACTGCGGTATGTGTATCTCGTGCTGATCCCGGCGGCGTTCCCCTCGATCCTGACCGGGCTGAAGGTCGGGTGGGCGTTCGCCTGGCGCACGCTGATCGCGGCCGAACTGGTATTCGGCGTGTCCTCGGGCAAGGGCGGGCTCGGGTGGTTCATCTTCGAGAACCGCAACGTGCTCGACATCCCGGCGGTGTTCGCCGGGCTGCTGACGGTGATCCTGATCGGGCTCGCGGTGGAGAACCTGGTGTTCCGCACCATCGAGCGCCGGACCGTGCGCCGTTGGGGGCTGCAATCCTAGAGCTTTTATTTAAGCGAGCATCCCTCACCAAACCATCCTGGCGCCCAGGGCGGCATCCTGCAGCTTGGAGCGGTTGGCCAGTTGCCATTCCTGCATCGGCATGAACCGCGGGGCCAGGAACCGGTAGGTGCGGCCGAGCAGCGGCCAGGTTCCGTCCGACCAGTCGAAGCTCGCCGCCTCCCAGGCCGCGAGGATCGGCTCCCAGCCGCGCAGGCTGCAATACAGCCAATCCCGGTGCTGGCGGATGACGTCGCGCCGGACGTCCAGCAGCCGCAACGTGTCCAGCACGACCTCGGTCTGGCGGTCGAGGTCGCTGAAACGCGCGCTGATCTTCTCGATAGCGATGCTGGTCAGGCGCTTGACCCGCGACAGCAGCTCCAGACCCGAGAGGTTGTTCGCCAAGCCGCTCGCGAGATGCCGCACCCGCTCCACCAGCCGCAGCACCCGGCGCAACAGCCGATCCCGCAACGCTTCTACGAAGCCCAGCTCGTAGGCGGCTGTCTCTGCCAGCCGCGCCGCCGTCGCGGGGTCCGGGAGTTCGAGCCGCGCCGCGACCTCGACATAAGCCGCCTGCAGCCGCAGCCGCATCCCGGGACCGGCGGCAGCCGCCAGCACCGCCCGCGGCTCCGCCTTGCTCCAGTCTGTCGGATGGCTGTCGCTAAGCTGGCTGATGAGCTGCAGCTTCATGCGTGACGCCGCCAACTGCTGGTGCGCCGCGCTCGGCTGCCAGCTCGCAGCGCCGCCGAGCACCTCGACCGGCAGCAAGTCGTTGAGCCGCAGGTCGGCGACGAAATCCAGCGACCGGGCGATCAGCGCCAACATGCGGCCATCGGGGGACGCATTCACGATACGCAACTCGACCTGCAGCGACCGCAGCGGCAGCGCGGCGCAGCCACGGCCCAGCGGCATGACCAACGAGGGCGCGCCATCCGCCTCGGCCGGGCGAAACAGCACGTCCCCCAGCCGGCTGAACAGCGGGTGTTCGAGCGTACAGCGATTTAGCGCGGTTTCGGACCGGACCGGCTGCGATGGGACTACGGCGGACATGCGCGCAGCCTACCCGGCAAAGGTTAACAGAAACCGAGCGCCCCGCCTGCTAGTCCAAGACGCCTGCTAATCCAAATCAGCCTCCAGCGCCGCAATGTCGGCGTCGCTGAAGCCGAAATGATGGGCGATCTCGTGGATCAGGACGTTGCGGACCAGGCGGAACAGGTCCTCCCCGGTCTCAATCCACTCCAGCAGGATCGGCTCCCGATACAGCACGATCAGGTCAGGCGCCTGCGCCGATCCGCCCGCCTCCTTATGCGCGAGCGGCACACCGCGATACAGGCCGGTCAGCTCCCAGGCGTTGTCGATGCCCAGCTCGCCCAGGGTGTCGTCGTCGGCGACCTCCTCCACCAGGATCGAGACACCGCGCACGTGCTCGCGCAACGCTTTGGGAATCGCCGACAGCGCGCGGTCGGCCAGGTCGGCGATGTCCTCGGGCGCGGGAGGCAGGGTATAACTGGGCATGGGCCTATCCGCCCCATCCCGCACCGGAGGTCAACAAAAATGCAGCCCAGCCCGAAAATCGAGCCTTTGTCGCAAGACGCGCGCGGCCGGCTTGCGGCCATGCTGCCGGGATGGCGCCTGCTGCCGGACCGGGACGCCATCGCCCGCGATTTCAAGTTCCGGGACTTCAGCGCCGCTTGGGGCTTCATGGCCCGGGTGACGCTGCTGGCGGAGCAACGGGATCACCATCCCGAATGGTCGAATGTTTACAACCGCGTCAGCATCATCCTCACCACGCATGACGCGGGCGGACTTTCGGAGCGGGATACCGACTTGGCGCGGGCCATCGACGCGATCATGCCGGACTGATCTCAGAGTCCAGTTCCAGTCCGGGCGGCAATGCCCTAGAACAAATCATGGATCTTGCTGCCGAGCCGACCATCCCGGAGCGTTCGCTCGCTATCAGGCGCGCCACGTCCCGGCTATGCCTGCAGCTCGGCTGGTCCCCGGTGCACGAAATGCCGCTGCCGAACAATCGCCGGGCGGACATCATGGCGTTGCAGCCAGATGGCGGCTTCGCCTGCATCGAGGTGAAGTCGGGTCCGCGCGACTTCCTGACCGACAACAAATGGCCGGAGTACCGGGAGTACTCCGACAGCGTCTATTTCGCAGTTGATACGGATTTTCCGCTCGGCCTGCTACCCGCCGAGACCGGGCTGATCGTCGCCTGTGACGGGGACGCCGAAGTCCTGCGTGAGCCGGCGATCCACGCTCTGTCTCCGGCGCGGCGCCGCGTTCTGCTGCACCGCTTCGCCACCCTGACGGCCCAGCGCCTAGCCTGGCTGCAGGACCCCGACGGACAGATCAGCATGCGCATGGCCCTGCGCGCGGAGTAGGCCGGCGAACTCCAGCTATCCGGCGCCGCTCACCGCCGCGATCCGCTGCACCGTCGCGGTGGTCGAGAAGCCCGGCAGCAGCTCCGCAAGCCAGACCCGGCCGCCCCAGCCCTGCACCTGGTCGGCGCCGACCACCGCGTCGATCGTGTAGTCGGCGCCCTTGACCAGCAGCTCCGGACGGATCGCCTCCAGCGTCTCAGCCGGAGTGTCCTCATCGTAGATGCACACCAAATCCACCGCGGATAGGCTGGCCAGCACCGCCGCACGCGCGGCCTCGGGCTGCACCGGGCGGGAATTGCCCTTCAACCGGCGGACGCTCGCGTCGGAGTTCAGCCCGACCACCAGCCGGTCGCATTGGCTGCGCGCCTGCTCCAGCAGATGGACGTGGCCAGGGTGCAGCAGGTCGAAGCAGCCGTTGGTGAAGCCGGTCCGCCAACCCCGTCGGCGCCAGCGCTCGACCTGTTCGGCCGCAGCCTCCCGCGTCACGATCTTGCGCAGCGCGCCGCCCTGGGGGGTGAGCGCGGAAAGCAGGTCCTCTTCCCGCGCCACCGCCGTGCCGACCTTGCCGACGACGATCCCGGCGGCGATGTTGGCGAGCCTCGCCGCGATCGGCAACGATAGTCCCGCCGCCATCGCCGCGGCCAGGGTCGCAACCACGGTGTCGCCAGCGCCGGACACGTCGAACACCTCCGCTGCCTCGGCTGGGAAATGATGGGTGCCGTCGGCGTCAAGCAGGGTCATGCCGTCCTCGGCCCGCGTCACCAGCACGGCGCCGAAGCCGTGCGCGGTCCGCAGCTCCTGGGCAGCGGCGACGATCTCGACCTCGGTGTCGACCGGCAGGCCCGTAGCCTCCGCCAGCTCGCGCCGGTTGGGCGTCACCACGTCGGCCCCGGCATAGCGGGCGTAGTCGGGTCCCTTGGGGTCCACCACGACGCGGCGTCCCCCGGCCTTTGCGGCGGCGATGAGCTGTGCCGGAATGTCTCCGGCCAGCACACCTTTATTATAGTCGGACAGGATGGCGACCGACGTCGCGGCCAGCGTGTCCCGCGCGATGCGCATCATGCGCTCGGCGAGCTTCGGATTAATCGGCCCGGTCTCTTCCCGGTCGGATCGCAGCAGTTGCTGGCCCAGGCTGACATATCGCGTCTTGACCGTCGTGGCGCGGGCGCCCTGCACCAGCAGCCAAGGCTCGACGCCGGGCTGGCCGCCGACCAGGCCCGTGAGGTCCGATCCCGCTTGGTCGTCGCCCACCACCGACACGAATGCCACCGCAGCGCCCAACGCGGTCAGGTTGCGCACGACGTTGCCGGCGCCGCCGGGCATGGCGACCTCACGCGACACCGTAAGGATGGGGATGGGAGCTTCCGGGCTGATGCGGTCCACAACGCCATAGACGTAGCGGTCGAGCATGACATCACCGATCACCATGACGCTGGTGCGGGCCAGGCGGCGAACGGCGTTCACCAGACCTTCGGCGCCGGGCGCCGCGACATCAACGTCACTTTTATCCTGGGCGGCGTCGGTGTCCTGGGCTGGGCCGCCGCCGGGCTGGGAGGTGTGCATAGGTATGGGCTACCGCCCCCCCGCCGCCGTGGCAAGCCGCACGTTACCGTCGCATGACCCTTTCGGGTTCGCCGAACGGCTTGGCCTGCAGGAAGCGCACGTCGTCGCCGTCGAGCACCGCGCAGGTCAGCGGCCCGCCACGGCCCGCGCCGGTGTCGATGCCGATGCGGTTCGATCGTATGATGGGCTCCGGCTCCGGGGTGTGGCCGTGCACGACGACCAGGTCGGGCGCGTCGGGCAGCAAGGGGCCGCGCTGGTCCAGGAACGGCTCACGGATCCACAGCAGGTCCGACCAGGTCTGCTCGTCCAGCGGCACGCCGGGGCGCACTCCGGCATGGGCGAACAAATAGCCGCTGCGCTGATACCGGGCCGCCAGGCCGCGCAGGAACAGCACGTGCGCGCGTGGCACCAGCTCCGGCCAGCGCGCCGGCGGCACGGAGGGATGGATGCCCCAGCTCGCCAGCGTTTCGGTCCCGCCATTATTCAGCCATTGGTCCGCCTCGCGCCTGTCCTGCCGGGCCAGGGCAGCCAGGAACATCCATTCGTGATTGCCCATCAGGTTCACCGTCGGGAGGCCCGGCAGCGGCGGCCCGGCCTGCAGCAGCGTCAGCACACCGGCGGAACTGGGTCCACGGTCGATCAGGTCCCCCATGTGGACCAGCACCGGGTAGCGGACGGGCCGGTCCGCCAGGTCTTCGCCGATCGCCTCGTGCAACGCGCGCAATTGGGCCAGATGCCCATGCACGTCACCGATTGCATACACCCGTCGGCCGGGTTCCAGCCGCGCATTCCCAGGCGGCCTGAGCCGCCCGCCGAACACAGAGGCAAAATTCGCTAACCTGCGGGTAATCATATTGCTCCATCTTACCCTGACTAGATGGGGATCACGACACTGAAAATGGCTGGGAACGTTGCCAAAAGGGCTTCGGACGCCGCAGCGCACCACATTGGGCGGCACCTGCTCGACGCTGTCGAGCGTGCGCTGCGTGCGCCGCTAGGCCGGATGGCGCTCGTGCTGCATCTGTCGCACATGGCGCCGCCCGCGCCGCGCGCCCACCACCGCCGCATTGCCCGTGCGGTGATGGACGACGCGGCTCAGCGCCATGCCGGCCAGGTGTTCGCGCTGCATAATGACGACCTGCTGCTGCTGTTCCGCTCGGATGACGCCGGCATCGCGGTTACCGACACGTTGGCCAGGCTATTCCTCATCGACGTGCCCGACCCTTCGCGCGTCACCACGCTATGGTCCCTCGCCGGGGACGCCGATGCTTTGAGGCACTATGTCCAGGCACGGCTGCTGGACACCTTGCCCGATCCTGATTTGTCCGAGCCGGTCGGCAGCGCCCACGCGATCGACGCGATCGATCAGGTCATCCAGCACAGCCGCATCAGCGATTTGATGCAGCGCCAAACCGCCATCCTGCTCATGCCAGGCAGCCAATCGGGCCTGAGGCCCTTGTTTCGGGAGATCACCTTCTCCGTCGCCGTGCTGGAGGCACGGATCGCCCTGATTGGCCAGGCGAATGCGGACCCTTTCCTATTCCGCCATCTGGCGAGCCGTTTGGACGGCCGGATGCTGGATGTGCTTCGGCATGATCTGCAGGTGAACGGCCCACTGACGGCCGGGGGACGGTCCGGTCCCATGCTGCACCTGAACCTGACGCTGGCCGGCATCCTCTCGGACCGGTTTGCGCATTTTGCCGCCACGTGCCGGGCCCTTGGCGCCCAGATCGGAGTAGAAGTCTCGCTCGTCGAGGCCCGCGCCGATCCAGAAGCGTTCATAGTCGCCCGCACCCGCCTCCGCCTTGCCGGATTGGCGCTCGTTCTCGACGGCGTGTCCCACCACGCGCTGATGCTGACGATGCCAATGGCGCTGGAGCCGGATTTGGTGAAGCTCGACTGGTCGCAGCACCTGCCTGAGGCCGGGCCGGCGGTCGAACAGGCGGTCATGGCGTTGGGCCGCGACCGCGTGGTGCTGCACCGCGCCGAAACGGAGCAGGCGCTGAGCTGGGGCCTGGCGCATGGCATACGCCGATTCCAGGGCCGCCATGTGGACGCTATGCTGGCGGCCGGGCGAGTCGGCGGCTGCGCGCATAGCGGCGGCTGCACGCTGCGGCAGTGCATCGAGCGCGCCTCCGCCACGGGACCCAGCGGCCGGGCGGGCTGCAACAATCCGACCCTGCTCGACGCCGCTTTCCCGTTGAACTCCTCATCGACGGCTTTTGCATGAGTGCTGCCATTGCAACCGACGCCGTAGCGTCGGTTCCGTTCGGCTCCGGCGGACTCGATGCGTTGCGGGGCCTCGTGCGGGATTGCGCGACCGCCGGCGTCGCACGCCGCGTGCTGCTGGTGCGTGCCGACCTGTTGCCGCCACGGCTGACCCGGCCGCATCATCTGCAATTCGCGCGCGCGGCACTCGAACCGCTGATGGCCGCCGAGCGGGCCCGCACCCATGACCTGCCGGCCGGACGCGTGGCGGTGTCTTGGCGCGGCGACGCCCCGGCGCTGCTCCAACAATCTCTGGGGGCACTCGAGCATCTGTTTGGCGAGGGTTTCCGCATCGGTCCGGCAGCGCTGCAAAGCCTGGTCCGCTTATTCGACCTGCCGCAGGACGGCGCTGCGTTGCTGACCGCTGCCGGGCTGGAGAATGGGGCGGAACCGGCGTCCCGCCGCGCCGCGCCGTCGGTTCTGCCCTCCCCGCTCCTGCCGCTGGACGCCGCCACTCTATCGGCCATGGAAGGGCAGCTCGCGGCCGCCGACATGGCCCGGTTCGCCCGGCGCAAGCCTGTTTGCCGGCTGGACGGCGGCCACGTCCGTCTCGCCTGGGAAAAGCGCTATTTCTCCATATCCGAGCTGACAGCCACGCTCGCGCCGGGGCACAGCGTGCAGGCAGACGTTTGGCTGTTCCGCCGGCTGACCCGGGTGCTCGACCGCCGGATGCTGGCGTTGCTGTCCACCCCACGGGAGCTCCGCAACGCCGGGCCGTTCAGCCTCAACCTTAACATCGGCAGCGTGCTCAGCCCCGAGTTCCTGCGGTTCGACGCCGCCGTGCCGAGCGCGCTGCACGGCCGGGTCGTGCTGGACCTGCTGCTGGCCGACGTGCTGGCCGACCCGGCGGCATTCAGCTTTGCCCGCGGCTTTGCCCGCGCCCGGGGCTACCGGCTGCAATTGCGCGGCGTCACGGCCGCATTGCTGCCGCTGCTGCGCCTGCACCGGATGGAGTTGGACTTCGTGCAGCTCCGCTGGTCGTCCAGCCTGATTGGGATCGACCCGGCCCTGCTGCAGGCCGGAACGGCACGATGGGTGATGAGCCAAGCCGACGAGCCTGCCGCACTGCAACGGGGCCAGGAACAGGGGATCGGCCTGTTTCAAGGCCGCGCCGTGGTGATGACGACTTATACCAGCCGCCCTATCCAGTGACTGCTATCGCCCAAGTGCGCTGAGTGATGAAGACCGGACACCCGCGCGTGCTCATCAGCACGTTCCAGACGTCATAGCGGTCACTGGATAGGGCATTTGGTATTAGACTCGCCGAACTTCCAAATCAGCAACCCAGATCAGCGCGAGCGATTGTTGCCCTTGGCGAACTGCGGTGCGAGGCCTAATCCCCCAACCATGGAAGCCATCGAAGTCGAGGGTCTGACCAAGCGCTATGACAACGTGCTCGCGGTGGACCGCGTTGGGTTCAGCGTGGCGCCCGGGCGTACGCTCGGCCTGCTGGGGGGCAACGGCGCCGGCAAGACCACGACGATCGCCATGCTGCTTGGGCTGCTGATCCCTACCGCCGGGACCATACGCATCCTGGGTCATGAAATGGCGCGGGACCGCTTTGCGGCGCTGGCCCGGATGAACTTCTCGTCACCGTATATCGCCCTGCCCTCCCGGCTGAGCGTCGCCGAGAACCTGCGCGTTTATGGCCATCTTTATGGCGTGCGCGGACTCGAGGGCCGGATTCGCGAGCTCGCGGCGCAACTCGACCTCACCAGCCTGCTCAACCGCCCTGCGGGCAACCTTTCTGCCGGCCAAAAGACCCGGGTGGCGCTGGCGAAGTCGCTGATCAACCGTCCGGACATCCTGCTGCTGGACGAGCCGACTGCGAGCCTCGATCCCGATACCGGAGACATGGTGCGAAGCTGGCTCGAGCGCTATCGCCAGGCGAGCGGCTGCACGATTCTGCTCGCGTCGCATAACATGGCAGAGGTCGAGCGGCTGTGCGACCATGTGCTGATGCTGAAGCAGGGGCGCATCGTGGATAGCGGATCGCCGCCGGACCTGCTGGACCGCTACGGGCGGAATGACCTGGAGCAGGTGTTCCTCGACATTGCCCGTAACCGCGGCAAGGTGGTGGCATGAGCGGGGCACTTACGGCGAGCGGCTCGCTGCGGCGCATCTGGGGGCTGATGTATCGGCATCTGGCGCTGTATCGCCGGTCCTGGCCGCGCATGCTTGAACTGATGTACTGGCCCGTCCTGCAGATGTGCATCTGGGGTTTCACGGCGAGTTTCTTGGTCGGGCGCGCCGGCGGGGCGGCCGTGATCGCCGCCGGGGCGTTGCTGGGCGGCGTGCTGCTGTGGGAGGTCGCGCTGCGCAGTCAAATGGGCGTCGCGATCAGCTTCCTGGAGGAGCTCTGGTCCCGCAACCTCGGCCATCTGTTTGTCAGCCCGATCCGCCCGTGGGAGATGGTGTCGGCGCTGATCGGCATTTCCGTGCTGCGCATGCTGACCGGCGTGCTGCCGGCGATCCTGCTCGCCTTCCTGCTCTATGCGTTCAACCTGTTCGCCATGGGCCCAATCGTCGTGTTGCTGTTTGCCAACCTGATGATCATGGGCTGGTGGGTGGCGCTCGGGGTCATCAGCCTCATCCTGCGTCACGGCGCCGGGGCGGAGGCGCTGGCGTGGTCGGTGCTGTTTGGCCTGACGCCGTTCTCTGCGGTGTTCTACCCGGTCTCGGTCCTGCCGGCGGTCGTACAGCCGATCGCGCTGGCGCTGCCGTCGTCGCACGTGTTCGAGGGCATGCGGGCGGCGCTGTCCGGCGTAACCCGATGGGACCACCTGGCCTGGGCGATGGGCCTCAACGTCATTTGGATGGCTGCTGGGATCTGGCTGTTCACCGCCCAGTTCCGTCAGGCCCGGCTGCGCGGCGCACTTTTGAGCATAGGCGAATAATGCCCACCAATCTCTGGCTGATCCGGCATGCCCTCGTGGCGGAGAACGAGCGCGCGATGCTTTATGGGATCAGGGACGTGCAGCTTTGCCCTGACGCTCTCGTAGCGCAGTTGCCGATGTATCAGGCGCTGGCGGCGCGGCTGCCTCGGCCCGCGACCTGGCTGTGCACGCCGTTGTCCCGCACGCGCCGAACAGCGGAGGCGATCTTCGCCGCCGGATATCCAGAGCGGCCGCTCGCGGTCGAGCCTGGCCTTATCGAGCAGAACCTGGGCGACTACCAGGGCCTGCGCCACGCCGCGCTGCCACCGCTGCTGACGGCGCCTGCCCACCCATTCTGGCCGCTGGCTGCGACCGAGACGCCGCCAAACGGGGAAAGCGTGGCGGACGTCGTGACGCGTGTCGGCATTGCGCTCGAACGATTGGCGGACCGCCACGACGGCGAGGACGTCGTCATTGTAAGCCATGGCGGCGCGATCAGGGCCGCCGTCGCGCACGCCATGGCGGTCGACGCCGACCGGGCGCTGCATCTGTCCATCTACAACCTATCCTTGACCCGGCTGGAGCGATTGGCAGAGGGCTGGCGCGTTATCTCGGTGAACGAGTCGCTGGGCTTTGAAGGGCAAGAGGTCTGAGATATCGGTTCAACAGAGCTTGGTAACGCCATAATCTGGCGCTAGGATCGTCCATCTCAGGTAGGAAACATTCCGATGATACGGATCATTCTGCTGGCCGTTCTGGCCCTGCTGCCCATCACCGCGCATGCGCAATCCGAACAGCAAGAACTCGTGGACCGCGCCACGCTGGCAGCGCAGAACATGCTGAACGATCGGGACGGCAAGGACGCGCAATACGTATTGAAACGGGCGCGGGCGGTGATGATCTGCCCGCAGATCTTCCGGGCCGGCTTCCTGCTGGGCGGCCAGGGCGGCAGTTGCGTGCTGGTGGCGCGCGACGGCGCCGGGTCATGGTCGGCGCCGGCGTTCTACGGCATGGGCGGCGGCAGCATCGGTTTCCAGGCCGGGGTGCAGGACGCCGAGGTCATGCTGCTGATCATGTCCGACAAAGGGCTGAGCGCCGTCATGGACAATCAGTTCAAGCTGGGCGCCGACGCCACGGTGACGTTCGTGGACCTGGGCGGCGGGATCGAGGGCGCCACGACCGCCGCGCTGCGGGCCGATATCGTCGGCTTCACCCGGGCGCGCGGCCTTTACGCTGGAGTTTCGATAAGCGGCAGCCTGCTGAGCAGCAAGTCGGAATGGAACCAGGCCTATTACGGCCGTCCGATGGCAGCGCAGCAGATCGTCATCAGCATGGAGGCGACCAACCCGGCAGCCGACCCGCTGCGTCAGGTGCTGATCCGATACGGTCAGCAAACCGGGTCCTCAGCCGCGCCCGCCTTGCCGGCGCCGATGCCGCTGCAGCCGGGGCCGCGGTCCGCGCCAATCCAGCAGCCGCCGCTGACAGCCCCGCGCCGGTAGCCCTTCCCGCCTCGCTTTGCCAGCATTAGAGTGTTGCCCATGGATGGCCCATTTTGGAAGACCAAGCCACTGGACCGCATGACGTCTGCGGAATGGGAGTCGCTTTGCGACGGCTGCGGCCGCTGTTGCCTGCACAAATTGCGCGACGACGAGACCCAGGAACTGTCTTTCACCAACGTGTCGTGCCGCTTGCTGGACGGCGAGACGTGCCAGTGCAAGCAGTATGAGAACCGGCAGCTGAAGGTCCCCGACTGCGTCTCGCTAACACCCGGCACGCTGGACGAGATCGACTGGCTGCCGCCGAGTTGCGCCTACCGCCGCGTTGCTGAGGGTAAGGGTCTGGCATGGTGGCACCCGCTGGTGTCCGGCGACCCGGACAGCGTGCACGCGGCGGGCGTCTCGGTCCGAGGCCGCGCGGTGAACGAGCGCCGGGCCGGGCCGCTGGAGCATCACGTCGTGGACTGGCCCGGTCAGTCGCCGCGTGTTCCACGCCGTATCAAGAAAGGGTCCATGCCATGATGAAGGATGCGCTGTATGGCGGCGTGAACGCCGCTGTGCTGACGGCCATGCACCCAGATTTATCCGTCGACCTCGACCGCATGGCCGCGCATTGCCGCTGGCTGTTGGCCAATGGCTGCAACGGTCTTGCTATTCTGGGCACAACCGGGGAGGCGAACTCGCTCGGCGTGTCCGAGCGCATTGCGGTGATGGAGGGCTTGATCGAGCGCGGCATCCCGGCAGCCCGGCTACTGCCCGGCGTTGGCACTCCTGCGCTGACCGACACCGTATTGCTGGCCCGCCGCGCCGCCGAACTCGGCTGCCCCGGGGTGCTGGTCTTGCCGCCGTTCTTCTACAAGAACCCGAGCGAGGACGGGCTGTTCGCCTGGTTCAGCGAGGTGATCCAGCGCACCGGGACCGGCACCCGCATTTTTCTCTATCATTTCCCGGCTCAATCGGCGGTGCCGTTCACCGTGGGCCTGGTCGGCCGCCTGCTGCGCGCCTATCCCGGCGCGGTCAAGGGCATCAAGGACAGCAGCGGCGATTTTGCCAATACCAGCGCCTATGTCGATCACTTCGCGAAAGACGGCTTCGAGGTTTATTGCGGCGACGACGGCCATCTGCGCCGGCTGCTGCAGATCGGCGGCGCCGGGTCGATCTCGGCGGCGAGCAACGTGACCTCGGCGGTGAACGCGCAGGTCTATGCCGGTTGGGACGGCGCCGAGGGAGCGGCAGCGCAGGAGATACTGGGCGCGTTGCGAAAGGCGGTGACGTCGGCCGCCCTGATACCGGGCTTGAAGGCGCTGGTGGCACGCCACGCTGGCGACGACGCATGGTTGAACATCCGCCCACCGCACCTGCGGCTGAACGACGAAAGCGCCGCTAAGCTGTTCACGGCATTTGATGCGTGCGGGGTTCAGTTGGCGAAAGCGGCATAAGCGGTTCGGACGACGGTAGCGCCATTGCCGCATCGGGCTTGATGCTGACGGTGCCCGAAACCATGGCGCTGTACTCTACCGCGAAGCCGTGCCCGTCGGTGCTGGGAAGTCCCGCTGCAGTTCCTCTTGCGCAGCGGGAAAGCGGGTCCAGCCCGGCAATTGCGCCGCAAGGTTCACGTCCGCCCATTTCGGATGGTTTGGCGGCTCGCGGAAACGATTGAACTTCGTGAAGAACGCTTTCACGAAGCGCGCCACCTTCGTGTAGCGCTCCTGTTTCTGCGGCCACGCATATACCGCCATCACAGCCCCGACGGCCAATGTCTCCACCGGCGCGCCGTCCGGGATCAGGGCGGGATAGCGGTCGTGCTCCAACTGCGACGGCAGATAGGTTTCCAGCAAGCCCGGCGTAATCGCGATTGGCAGGAAATGCAGGTGGGCGTCCGGGCTGATGGACGAGAACAGCGCCGCCGGCTTGCCCGTAACATAGACCAGCGCCGCGATCTCTCCCCGTTTCAGCCGGTCCAGCGCCGCGGCTTGGTTATAATGGACGAGCTGCGCCGGGATGCCAAGCGTGTCGAACACCACGGACGCCGTCATCGCCGTGCCGCTGCCCGGCAGGTCCACGTTCACCGGCTGATGCGCCAGGTCCTCGATGCTTGAGATATCGGCCCGGGCAAGAAGGTGGACCTCCTCGTCATACAGCTTGGTGATGTATTGGATAGACTGCTCGATGCCGGGGAACATGCGCTCCCGCCGGAGATAGGTCAGGACGTCGCCCTGGACGATACCGACGTCCACGCCGCGGAGGTACAGCACGTCGGCGATGTTCTGCACCGAGCCCCGGCCGATGATCGGCAGGATACGAAGCTGGTCGCCGTCGTCGAGCGTGGTCGCGAGGTCGGCGGCGATGCGGATGTAGGTGCCCTGCACCCCGCCGGAAATGACGCCGATGCTCCCAGCGTTGGCCCGCGTCGTGGTAGCCGCCGGCGCCAGCGCCGGCGCGCCAGATTGGGTGCGCTGGGCAGCAGCCGGAGCGGTGATCAGGGCTGCCAGAACGAAGCTTCGCAAGAGGGGATACAGCACGGCGGTCATGCGAGTGGCGGGCCAGTGCGTCATTGCGGGTGTGCCTCCATGGCGATGTTGGTGCGGCTGGGTGCAGGCTGGAGGATTTGCAGCCGCACGCGCGCTTCCTCATCGCCGAGGTCGAGACCGCGACGATACCATTTTACGGCCAGCGCTGGGTCAGCACTCAGGCCGACGACGCTGATCCCGGCGAGGAACGCCGCGTCGAAGGTTCTGCCCATCGCGGTTGCTGCGTGACCGGAACCTACGGCGGCGACGCGCTCATACAGCAGGCGTGCGGCCGACACATCACCGTGCTGCAGCAGGGCATCAGCGCGGCGGACCATCACCTCGGCCAGTGCGGAGTTGACGATGGACGCAGTGGCAGGCATCTCGCCGATGATTTCGGGCTGTAGGTCCGATATGCCGGTGCCGCGAGCTGGACCCGGGTTTCGGGCAAGGGTCAGGTCGTCTCCGGCAATGGGTGGTACCAGGGCCGCGGTGGATAGGATATCTGTTGCAGTAATTGGCGCGTCGACAGAAGTGCCTGCAGGCAAAGCCGGCAGCGCAGGTGGGGGAGCGTCCAGGCTAGCTCGATCCAGCGAACGCACCGGTTCCAAGCCTGCGGCCTGCGCTCGACTTATGACAGATGACTCCATCAGGGCGGCCGGATGCGCGGGCGAGGAGAACTCGGCGGGCGCAACGCTGGATACGGCTGCAGCCATTTCGGGTAAGGGCTTGCCGGTGGCCAGCGCGGATATCCGGTCAGGGTCAGGCGTTGCTGCCGTCTTCGGCCTATCCGGGGAAGCCGACGGGGTGGCAGATGCAACCAGGCGTTTCGGCGCGTCGGAGCCGGATGCCGTGCTCCGCGATACACCGGCCCCACGGTCCCCGTGCAAAGGAGGGACGTATTCGTATTGCAGGAAGGCCGCACCGCCCACGAGAGTGGTCAAAACGACGGCCCAAAAATAGCCGAGTGCGCTGAAGTTGGGCGAGTGAGCCGCCCGGCGCCATTTGGCCACCTCCGGCGGCCGAGCGTATGGGCGACCGTCTTGGGATGTCGTGTTCGGGAACCCGAGATCAACGATACGCACGCCGCCCAAGACGCGCCTCGCTAAGCCGATCCACCGGTGCCCGCCATCGATCTCTGTGGTTGGCTCGTCCATGAAAGCGGCGCCAATTAGGTCGGCAAGGCGGGGAATGTCGTCCTGCGACACCTGTCGATAAACAATGGCGAGGTGGCCGGGGAAAATTCTCTGGAATCTTGCGACAGTAAGCGCCCGGCGCAAACGTTCGACTGCGTGCGACGTGCTGTCCGGTGCAAAGTCGAGCAGAACGACACCCTGTTCAGGATGAAGCAAAGCAAAGCAAACCCTCGACGGCAGTGACGGCGCCCCGCTAACGCTATGGTTGAGCATTACATCGCGCAAAACGATCCAGTTCGCATCCATTTGAAAAATGGCAGGGACCAATATGGATTGCACAGCTAAGCTGGACTGTGGCGGATGACGGGCAATAGTGTTTGACGTGTACATTTTTCCGGCCGACTCCCGCGAGGGCGCGGTGCGCTGCAGCGTCACTCGAGTCAGCGGCTCATGCCGCTGCAACCTGACCGCGACAGACTTTGGCACCCTCCCTGCACGTTAAGCTTATAGGCCATCCCGATCGGTTACGACACCACACGCGTCAGTGATTGAAGGCATCTTCACGATGTTCATCGTCCTGGACTGCAATGCGGGCGGGCAGCCCGTCGTCGAACACGGTCACGACGCAGCCAGCGACCAGAGCAAAGAGGATCGCCGGTGCGCCCGGGTCACCCGGCAAGGTCGGCCGCTTGCTTGACCAGGTTGCAGGCTCGCTTCAATCATCACCTTTCGCCCGCGTGGCGACGTCTCTATCGTGAAGGCACAAGCAACTCGCTGGGAAAAGGAAGCGCCGTGGATATCCGCTGGAGGGCCGGGACTAGGCTTTCGATGACACTTACCTTGGCCATCCTGGCATTCGATGGGTATATCGACGCAGCGCACGGGCAGGAGGCGGAAACACCTCAACCGCCTGCACAACTGATGCAGGATCCGGACACTCGCTCCGGGGACATCGCCGAGGCCGAGGCCGCGCTGCGACAAACCCAGCAAGCGGCCGCCCAGGCAAAGGCTCAGATCGCGGATGCAGAAATGCAGCTCGAACGTTTGGCCGCGCAGCGGACTGACGCCGAACAGCGTCTGAGCACGCTGCAGCAGCAGCTCTCCGGCATACAGGCTTCAGGCGAGCTTGAGCAGGAGAAGTTGACCGACACGACCGCGCAGCTTGAGCGTGTGACGCAGCAGGTCAACGCCGCCGAGCAACGCCTCGCGGCGGTGCAGCACCATGCCGACGACGTGCAGGACAGCGCAGCCGCGGCTGAGAAGAGACTCGCCGAAAGCAAGGCGCAGCTCTCCCAGGTCGCCGGGCAGCGCAGTGCCGCCGAACAGCAACTAGCCTCAGTGCAGCAGCAAATTCCGATCGCACAGGCCGCCGCCGAGGCGGCGCAGCAGCGCTTGGACGAAACGACCGCACGGCTTGGGCGCGTGACCCAGCAAGTCACCGCCGCCGAGCAGCAGGTGAGTATGCTCATGGGACGGGTCGAACGCGGGACGAAGGATGCGTCCGACGCCGAGACTCGGCTGGCCGAGGCCCGTAAGCTGGAAGAGCAGCGCGCCGCCGCTATACGGAACGCAATGATGATCCGCCGCGGCGATGCGTTGCTGCAGCAGGGCGACGTGTCGGCCGCGCGTCTCGTGTATGAGCGTGCAGCCGCGGCCGGCTCCGGCGATGCTGCGACGGCGATGGGGAAGACCTTCGATGCGGGGGTCCTGGCGCAAATCGGTGTTGTCGGCCTGCGCCCCGATCCGGACCAAGCCTCCGCTTGGTATCGCCGGGCTCTCGCTCTTGGCAATGAGGAGGCGCGAATCAGGCTGCAGAACCTGCAGCCCGCGACCGAGCGCGCACGTGCCAGCTCGGAGAAGCGTCCTTAGATGCCACGTGACGAACGACGTTGCAGCCAGGCTCCGACCGACCTACGGGAGACCTATCCCCGGTTTGGCACGGACCAGCAGCTAACCCATTGACACAGCGGTGGTGGAGCTGAGCGGGATCGAACCGCTGACCTCCTCATTGCGAACGAGGCGCTCTCCCAACTGAGCTACAGCCCCGCCGTGCAGGCGGCGGACAATGCTTAGGCCTGCCCGCCAAGTCAAGCGCAGCCGACATACGTTCCGCGCCTGGTTGCACCATGCTAGACGCATGGGTAGGGTCCGCCGCATTCTCCAGGAGGCTGCCCGACGTGATTTCAGGCTTATTTCAGCTGCTCGACGCGATTATCAATCTGTTTGTGTGGGCGCTCATCCTGTCGGCGATCTTTAGCACCCTCGCCTCCTTCGGCGTGCTCGACACCCGCAACCGGCTGGTTTGGACCATCGGCGACTTCCTGACCCGCGTCACCGAGCCGCTGCTCCGCCCCATCCGCAACCTGCTGCCCAACTTCGGCAGTATCGACGTCAGCCCGATCATCGCGATCCTGCTGCTGCAATACGTGGCGCGGCCGTTGCTGACGACCCTCTTTCTCGGCCTGACCCGGGGCGTCTGGACGATCATGTGATGCTGGCGCCCGTTACCGCCCGCGTCATCGACGGCAAAGCCATCGCCGCTGCCCTCCGCGCCCGCATCGCCGAACGGACCGCAAACCTGCCATTCAAGCCAAGCCTGACGGTGGTGCTGGTCGGCGAGAACCCGGCCAGCGCCGTTTATGTCCGCAACAAGGACCGCGCCGCCCAGAGCGCCGGGTTGCTCGCGCAGACCATACGCTTGCCGGCCACCGTCCCCGCGGCTGACTTGCTGGCCTTGATCCGCCGTCTGAACGCCGACCCCGAGGTCGATGGGATCCTCGTCCAGCTTCCCCTGCCGGACGCCCTCTTGCCGCGCCCGATCATCGAGGCCATCGACCCGGCCAAGGACGTCGATGGCTTTCACCCGCTCAACGTCGGCCGCTTGCAGGACGGCCTGGACGTACTCGCGCCCTGCACCCCAACCGGGGTCATGCGGCTGCTCGCAGCAGCGGACATCCCAATTCGCGGCGCTCGGGCGGTCGTGCTGGGCCGGTCCGCCATCGTCGGCAAACCCATGGCGACCCTGTTGCTGGCGGCGGACGCCACTGTCACGATCGCGCACTCCCGGACGGTGGACTTAACCGAGGAGTGTCGCCGGGCCGATATCCTAGTCGCCGCAGTCGGGCGGCCCGAAATGGTGCGCGGCGACTGGATCAAACCCGGCGTCACCGTCATCGACGTCGGCATCAACCGCACAGCCGATGGCAGGCTGGTCGGCGACGTCGCCTATGCCGAGTGCGCCGCCGTCGCCGGCGCGATCACGCCCGTGCCCGGCGGCGTCGGGCCGATGACCATCGCCTGCCTACTGGAGAACACGGTTAAAGCGGCGATACATCGGCGGCTGGCGTGCGATTAGAAATCGGTGCAGCGGCCCTTCTGCTCCCAATCGCCGAAGCGGGTCGGCTCCGGACCCTTTGGGCCGCCAACCTCTGGCGGCAGCTTCGGGTCAATAGGCTTGGAAGCCGGCGGCGTGCGTTCGGCGTCATGCCGGTCCAGATGATCGGCGGCGGTCGGCGAGGGGGGCATATCGTCCATTACCGATAAATAGTCGGTCCGCGGCCGATCGCAACATCATGCCGCTTCCCGCCGCAGCATCCACGCCAGCCACAGCGTCAGCAGCACGATGCACCCGGCGTCGAGGAGGAACGCGGCCGGATAGCCAAAGCGGGCGATCGCGCCGCCCACCAGCAGCGCGCCCGCGCTCTGCCCGAGGAACAGCAGGCATGCAAAGGTCGCGACCGCCGTCGCCCGAGCCCGCGGCAGCATCTCGGTCGCCCGGGCCTGCAGCACGGAATGCAGCATGAAGAAGCCGAGGCCAAGCGCCAGCTCGACCGGCACGAACAGCCACCAGCGGCCGCTCACCACCGCGGTCGCCAGTCCAGCCGCCATCAGCAAACCCCCGGCAAGCACCATGCCGCCCTCGCCGAGCCGGGCCAGCAGGCGCCGCGCGAATTGCGTATAGGACCAGCTGCCCAGGCCAAAGCACGCGAGGATCATGCCGACCTGCGCATAGCTCAGGCCGAAATGCTCGTGCAGATAGGGCGCGAGGTAGGGGAAGCAGCCCACCAGGAACGCGCCGTCGAGTGCCGCCGCCGCCAGCACCAGCCGCCCATTGCGCCTCGTTGCCATGCGAACGTAGTTCTCCGGCTTGAACATCCGGCCGGGGCTGCGGCGATCCGGCAGCCCGCGGATACGCATGCCAAGCGCCACGGCGACTATGACCGCCAGCAGCGCCAATACCAGGAACACGCCGCGCCAACCGATATACTGGCCGAATATGCCGCCGACCGGCCCTGCCAGTATCTGGGCGAGGACGACGCCGGTCAGGAACTTGCTGAGCGTGACCTGCCGCTGCTCATACGGCACGGCGTCGCCGATATAGGCCATGCCAACCGGGATCAGCCCGGCGCTTGCTGCCCCGGCGCAGGCCCGCAGCAAAGCAAGGCTGGCGAGATCGGACGCGAGCGCGCAGGCACCGGTGAACAATGCGTAGCCCACCAGCGCACCGAGCATGACCCGCAGCTTGCCAAATCGGTCGCCGACCGGCCCTAGCACCAGTTGGTTCAGTCCATAAGGCAGCGTGAACGCCGCGATGACGATCCAAAGGTCGGGCACGCCAACGGCGAAGTCGGTCGCGATCGCATGCAGCAGCGGATCGACCACGCGTGCCCCGGCCGAAGACAGGAATGCCGCCGCCGAAAGCAACGCGAGCGGCAGGGCGGCCCGCTCAGTGGTGTTTTGCGACATAAATCGCCGGCGCCAGGCAACCGGTCCAGTTTGGCCGGCTATGTGGACGCTTGTGCAGCGGGCCGCGCACGGCGGCTGTCGGTCCGTAACTGCCCGCAGGCGGCCAGGATGTCCTGCCCGCGCGGCATCCGGATCGGCGCGGCAAATCCCGCCTCCTGCACGATGGCGGCGAACCGCTCCAGTGCTTCCCGCCCGCTCGGCCGGTAGTCGCTGCCGGGCCAGGGGTTGAACGGGATCAGGTTCACCTTGGCGGGGATGCCGGCGATCAGCCGCACGAGTTCCCGTGCGTCCGCCTCGCTATCGTTCACGCCGCGCAGCATGATGTATTCGAAGGTGATGCGCCGGGCGTTGCTGGCGCCGGGATAGCGGCGGCAGGCGGCGATCAGCTCGGCGATCGGATACTTGCGGTTCAGCGGCACGATCTCGTCGCGCAGGTCGTCGCGCACGGCGTGCAGCGAGACCGCGAGGTTGACCCCAAGCTCCGCCCCGCACCGGTCCATCATCGGCACGATGCCCGAGGTGCTAAGCGTGATGCGGCGGCGGGATAGGCCGATGCCCTCGTTGTCCATGACGATCCGCATGGCGCGGGCCACGTTCTCGTAATTATACAGCGGCTCACCCATGCCCATCAGCACGATCGTGGACAGCAGCCGCGGTGTTTCCCCGCGTGGGCTGGGCCACTCGCCATAGGCGTCGCGCGCCGCCATGAACTGGCCGACGATCTCGGCCGCGCCCAGGTTGCGCACCAGCGTCTGCGTGCCGGTATGGCAGAACCGGCAGGACAGCGTGCAGCCGACCTGCGACGAGATGCAGACGGCGCCGCGGTCCTCGTGCCGGTCGGGGATATAGACGGTCTCGGCTTCCTGCCCGTCTCGAAAGCGGAACAGCCATTTGCGCGTCTCGTCCGTGCTGGTCTGCACGGTGGCGACGCTGGGCCGGCCGATGACGAAGCGCTCGGCCAAGCGGTCCTGCAACGGACGCGCGATGCTGGACATCACGGAGAAGTCGGTTGCGCCCTGGTGGTAGATCCAGTGCCAAAGCTGCTTGGCGCGGAACGGTTTTTCGCCGATCACCGCCAGCTCGGCGATCAGCTCCTCGCGCGTCAGGCCAACCAGGTCACGGCGCCCGTCCGGCAGCTGCGCGGTAGGCGGGTTGAACAGGGCAGACTTGGCGAGGATGCGCGTGCGCTCAGCCTCCGTCAGGTCGCCCGCCATCGTCTTAAAGGTGGCGCTCACTTGGCGGGACAGGCTTTGTTGATCGCGGCGTAGGCCGGGCTGAAGCCGCGCAGGCTGAAGGTGTCGGACACGACGGCATTGCGCGGTCCCGGCGACTTCGCGACCGCCTGGCGGCCCTTCTCGAACGCGGCCACCGCCGCACGCCCGTCGCGGGCGAAGGCCGAGCGGCTAACCGTGTAGAATGCGAGCTGCGCTTGGTCGACACCCATCTGCACCTCCGTGTTTGGAGCATAGGCGAAGCCGGCGCTGATCGCGACCGCATCGCGCCCGCCGGTCCGCTGTGTGACCGTCAGCACGACGTCGCCCCGGCCCGGCACCGCCGGCTGCGAGCTGGATGCCCGGGTGAAGGCATAGCAAACCTGCTGCCCGGCCTCCTGATGGGTGGCGCCTTGCCAGTCGTCGAACTTGCCGATCGACTTGGGCGCGGCGCTCGCCGCATGGGGCGCCCCATGCGCCGGGGCGTGCTTGGGCGCCTTGGCCTGGGCAAGAGCGAGCGACGGCAGCGCCGCAGCGGCCATGATGAGAAGAAGCTTGGATTGCATGAACGGAGAGATACGGCCGGCATCGGGACAGGACAAGCGGCGCGTCACGCATCTGTCCCATCCGGGACGATGCCGTCTGTCCCATCCGGGACGGCGCAATCGGGGGCCAGCCAATCCGGCACCGTGCGGCGGAACCGCGGGTCGCCATGTCCGGCCGGCGGCGTCTTCACTTGGTCCGGACCGCCGCTCGCCACCGGGCGGTCGGCAAAACGTCCGTGCTGCAGCAGTCGGTCATACATGACCAGCGCTCCGGCCACGGCAAGGTTGAGGGCAAACCGTGTCGGGATACGCACGACGTGCCGGCATCGGGCGCGCAGCGGCAGGGAAAGGCCCGACCGCTCGGGACCCAGAACATAGGCGGCGTTCAGCGGATGCCGGAACGACGGCAGGTCGACGGCGTCGTCCAGCAGCTCGACGCCCACCAGCGCGCACTCGCGCGGAAGCTGGATGGCCGCCGGGTCCGGAAAGCGCCAAAGCGGCACGTGCGACGGCGTATCTGCGGTGTCGGCAGTCCGCCCGGCGCGCGCGTCCCACCCCCCGCCCACGGTGAAACAGAACGCAGCGCCGAACGCGTGCCCGGTGCGCAGCAGGGCGCCCATGTTGGCGGACTTCGAGACGCCCTCCGCCCCGATGCCGAAATAGCCTCGCGCATGATGGCTCCGCGTCCTGGAAGAATGCATCGTCGCGGCATAGGTGTTCTCCATGATGGACGCAATCGACGCCAGTCTCGCCGCCCAGTACGAGGCCTACCCCTATCCGAAGCGGGACCCGCGGGACGAGGCGCGGCGCTTGGTCATCGGCAGCCCGAGCCATCTGCGCGAGATCGACCACTGGGTATTCCAGGCCGCGCGCCCGGCGTCGCAGCCGCTGCGTGCCCTGGTGGCCGGCGGCGGCACCGGGGATGGCGCGATCATGCTGGCGCAGCAGCTCGCCACGGCCGGCCGGCCGGGCCGCGTCACCTATCTGGACCGTTCCGCCGCCGCGCACGGAGTGGCGCGCGCGCGCGCGGAGGTACGCGGGCTGACCCTCGATTGGCACCGGGGATCGCTGCTGGATCTGCCGGAGTCGGGCCTTGGTCCATTCGACTACATCGACTGCTGCGGCGTGCTGCATCACCTGCCTGATCCGGCAGCGGGCTTACGGGCGCTGCTGTCTGTTCTGGCGCCGGGCGGCGGGTTGGGATTGATGGTCTATGCGCCGCATGGCCGCACGGGCGTCTATATGCTGCAGGACGCACTGCGGCTGCTGGCGCCCGAGGATGACGCGCCCTCGGCCCGGCTGGACATGGCGCGCCGGGTCATGCGCCATCTGCCAGACAGCGCCTGGCTCCGCCGCAACAGCTACTTCGGCGACCATATCGAGGGCGGCGACGCCGGGCTGTATGACCTGCTGCTGAACCCGCGGGACCGGGCCTACACCGCGCCCGAGTTCATTGCCGTGCTGGAGGACGCCGGGCTGCGGGTCACGGCGCTCATGGAGCCGCTGCGCTACGATCCCGCGGTTTACCTTCCGGACCCGAAGCTGCGCGCCCGCGTCGCCGCCCTGGACCCGGCCGCCCGCGCCGGCTTGGCCGAGGCGCTGACGGGCAATATGAGTACGCATGTCGCCTATTGCATCCGCGCCGCCGAGGCTAGGCCAGCGCCTGACCCGATGCTGGACGAGGCCGTTCCAGTAGCGCGCGAGATGCCCGCAGCCGAGCTCGCCCGCAACGTCCGCAGCGACGGCACGCTGCCGTTCCTGTTCGACGGCCTGCGCGTCCCATTGCCGCTGCCACCATTGGCGGCCGCCATCCTGGGTCAGATCGACGGCGCCCATACGGTCGGCGGCATCGCGGCGGCGCTGCAAGCCCGGGGCGCCGACCCCGCCGCCTTCGCCCGCGCCTGGCGGCAGACCTATGATGCACTGTCGAGCGTCAACCGCATCCTGCTCGCGCCGCCGCGATGACGCCGGTCATCATCATCTTCGGCGCCGCCGTTCGCCCGGATGGCCAGCCCAGCGGCGCATTGCTGGAACGGGTTCGCGCCGCATATCGCCTGGGCGAACGGCTGCCCGACGTCGTCTATATGCCGACCGGCGGCGTCGGCCGGCATGGCCCGGCCGAGGCGGACGTCATGGCCGCCCTGCTGCGCGACCGCGGCGTGACACCCGACCGCATTAGGACGGAGCCGACCGGCACCAACACGCTCTCCTCCGTCCGCGCCTGCGCCGAGCTGCTGCGCGGCCATACCGGGTTGGTCTACGCTGCCACCTCCGCCTACCATCTGCCGCGCTGCGTGCTGCTGCTGCGGCTCGCCGGCCTGCGCGCGCGGGCCTGCCCGCCGACCTGGGGCACCGCATCGGCCAGCGCACGCAAGCGTTGGTACTGGCGCCTGCGCGAGGTGCCGGCGGTGCCGGTGGATGCGGCGCTGCTGACGTGGCTTCGCCTCCGCAACCGTATGTAGGGCCACATTGACCCGCCTGCCCGTGCCGTGTTTGCCTGCCAGGCGACCATCCGAGCTACAGCCAGGACAGAATTGCATGACCGACCAACTCGGCAAGATCGCGCCGGTCAACCGTCATCCTCGCGGCGAGGCCTAACGGGACCGGCATGGCACACCTGTCCGGCCAATCGCTGCGACGGCTGGAGGACGAGCGGTTCCTGACCGGCCGGGGCCGCTTCACCGACGACGTGAACCGGCCGGGCCAGGCCTACGCCCATATGGTGCGGTCGCCGCACGCCCACGCGGTGATCATCGGCATCGATACGGTCGAAGGCGCGGCCGGCCCGGACGTGCTGGGGATCTTCACCGGCGCCGACCTGCACGGCCTGGGACCGATTCCTTGCGCCACCAAGGTCGCGACAGTCGAGCCGATGCACGTGCCCGCCCGCTACGCACTGGCGACCGGCCGGGTGCGCTATGTCGGCGAGCCCGTGGCCTTCGTGGTCGCGACCTCCCGCAACGCCGCCCGCGATGCGGCGGAGCGTGTCGTCGTCGATTACGACCCGCTTCCCTGCGTGACCGAGGTGCAGGACGCGCTGTCCCCCGGTGCGGTCCAGCTTTGGGACGACGTGCCGGGCAACCTGTCGTTCCGCTTCGAGCGCGGCGACCGTGCGGCGGTGCAGGCGGCGTTTGCTGCCGCGGCGCACGTCGTCGAACTCGAACTCGTCAACAATCGGGTCATCGTGGCGCCCTTGGAGCATCGGGCCGCCATCGCCGAGTATGACGGCCGCTTTCACCTGCTGCTCGCCGGGCAAGGCGTGCACGGCATACGCGACCCGCTCGCCGATACCGTGTTCCGGACGCCGCGCGACGCGATCCGGGTCAGCTGCCCCGACGTGGGCGGCGGCTTCGGGGTGAAGAACGCCTTGTATCCCGAGTATATCATGCTGCTCTGGGCGGCGCGGCATCTGGGCCGGCCGGTGAGGTGGGCCTCCGACCACACCGAGGATTTCGTCTCGACCGCGCATGGCCGCGACAACCTGACGCGGGCGCGGCTCGCGCTGGACGCGGCGGGATCATTCCTCGGCCTCGACGTTTCCACCATCTCGAACCTAGGCGCCATGATGTCCACCGGCGGCCCCGGCAGTTCCACCAATGCGCCGGCGAACGCCATGGGTGGCGGGTATGCCATACCGGCGGTGTTCATGGAGGTGCGCGGCGCCTTCACCAACACTGTCCCGGTCGACGCCTATCGCGGTGCCGGGAAGCCAGAGGCGAACTACCTGATGGAGCGGCTGATCGACGCGGCAGCACCCATCGTCGGCGTGGACGGGATCGAGCTGCGCCGCCGCAACCTGGTGCGCCATTTCCCGCACGGGACCGCGATGGGCACGACGATCGACGGCGGCGCATTCGCCGGCAACATCGACCCGGCCCTGATCGCCGCAGGCCACGCCGGTTTTCCCGCCCGGCGCGAGGCGGCCCGGCACCGCGGCCTGCTGCGCGGCATCGGCGTCACCTGCTTCATGGAGACCGCCCGTGGCGCGCCGAACGAGGGCGCCGAGGTCCGCTTCGAGGCCGACGGCCGGATTGCGCTGCTGGTCGGCACGCAGTCCAACGGGCAGGGGCACGAGACCAGCTTTCCGCAGGTCGCCGCCGACCGCCTCGGCATGCCGATCGAGGCTTTCAGGTATGTCCAGGCCGACACGGACAGCGTGCGGGACGGCAACGGCCATGGCGGCGCGCGCTCCCTGCATATGGGCGGGGCGGCCCTGGTCGCGGCCATTGACACGGTGATCGCCAAGGGCCGCCGGCGCGCGGCCGAGCTGCTGCAGGCGCAGGAAAGCGAGGTGGTTTTCGCCGCCGGGCGGTTCCAGGCGGGGGAACGCAGCGTGGCGCTGCTCGAAGTCGCGCGTGAGGCTGTGCTCGACAGCTATGTCTGGAACCTGCTCGACATCATCACCTTCCCCAACGGCTGCCACGTCGCCGAGGTCGAGGTCGATCCGGACACCGGGCAAGCGGCTCTCGTGGCCTATGCCGCCGTCGACGACTTTGGGACGATCGTGAACCCGATGCTGACGATCGGCCAAGTGCAGGGCGGCGTCGCGCAGGGGATCGGCCAGGCCATGCTGGAGCGCACGGTTTACGACCCCACGAGCGGCCAACTGCTGACGGGTTCGTTCATGGACTACACGCTGCCGCGCGCGGCGGACCTGCCCGACCTCGACATCCAGCTGAACGGCGTGCCGACCGGCGCCAATCCGCTCGGCGTAAAGGGTGCGGGCCAGGCTGGCGCAATGGCCGCACCGCAGGCGGTGATCGCGGCGATCCTGGACGCACTGGCGCCGCTTGGCGTCGGCCACATCGACATGCCGGCTACGCCAGAACGGGTCTGGCGGGCCATACAGCAGGCCAAAGGCCACAGCGCATGACATTCTCGGCCGTCGACTCCGCGCTGCTCGGCCCGCTTTTCACTACCACAGCCATGCGTGAGGTGTTTTCGGACCAGGCGCGGCTGGCGGCGATGCTCGAGGCCGAGGCCGCGTTGGCCCGGGTGCAGGCGCAGCTCGGCCTGGTTCCCGAGGCGTTGGCCCCAGCCATCGAGGCGATCCGCGCCGACAGTCTGGACGCTGTAGCGCTCGGCGGGCAGACCGCGTTGTCCGGCGTGCCGACCATCCCCTTCGTGCACGCCGTGCAGGCCCGGCTGCCCAAGGAGCTGGAGCGGTCGTTCCATAAGGGCGCCACGACGCAGGACATCATGGATACCGCGCTGGTGCTGCAGATGCGGGCGGCACTGGCGCTTATCACGGCCGACCTCGACACGATCCTGAACGGCTTGGCCGGGCTCGCGGCCGCGCACCGGGATACCCCGTGCGTCGGCCGCACCTATGGCCAGCACGCCGCACCGCTGACCTTCGGCTTCAAAATCGCGGTCTGGCTTGCCGGCATTGCAGAGGTGGCGCAGCGCCTGCCCGGCCTCGAGTCCCGGCTGCTGGTCGCGTCGCTTGGCGGACCCGTCGGCACCCTCGGCAAGCACGGCCCGGCGGTCGCGGACGGGTTTGCGCAGGCGCTTGGGCTCGGCGCGGCGCCGATCGCCTGGCATACGCGCCGGGCGGGTATGGCGGAGGCCGGCGCGTGGCTCGCGACTCTGATGGGCGCGCTGGCCAAGATGGCGACCGACATCGCGAACCTGGCCTCGACCGAGGTCGCCGAGGTCGCCGAGCCCTGGGTGCCGGGCCGCGGCGGGTCGTCCGCCATGCCGCACAAACGCAACCCGGTATCCTGCACCGTCATCCTCGCTGCGGCCTCGGCCGCCAAGGGCCACGTGACGACGCTGCTGGACGCCATGGCCAGCGCGCATGAGCGCCCGCCGGGATTGTGGCACGCGGAATGGCATGCGCTGCCGACGCTGTTCGGCCTAGCGTCCGGGGCGCTGCATGAGGCGGCGTCGCTCGCACAAGGCCTGGTGGTCGATGTGGCACGCATGCGCGCCAATATCGATCAGACCCGCGGCTTGCTATTTGCCGACGCGGCGGCGGCCCGGCTGAGTCCGCGACTGGGACGGGAGGCCGCGCACACCCGGGTCGAGCAGGCGGCCGACGAGGTGCGCCGCACCGGCGATACGCTGCAGGCCGTGCTCGCCCGCGACCCGGCGCCGCACGACGCCGACCTCGTCGCCGCCTTCGATCTGAGCCCTGCCGTCGCAGCGGCGGGCCCATGGGTCGACCGCGCCCTGACCCATGCCGCAGCCGTTCGGAAGACGTTGGCAAAGACGTAGGGGATCAATGCGATGGAGTGGTCCGCCAAGCAATACGTCACCTTTGAGGATGAACGCACCCGTCCGGTGCGCGACCTGCTCGGGGCCGTGCCGGGCCGGATCGCGACGGCCGCCGTGGATCTCGGCTGCGGACCCGGCAACTCGACCGAGTTGTTGCTGCAGCGATTTCCCGATGCGGTGGTGACGGGTCTCGACAGCTCCCCCGACATGATTGCGGCGGCACAGGCGCGGCTGCCGCAGCTGCGGTTCCGGCTGGCGGATATTTCGACGTGGGACGAGGCGGGGCCGTTCGACGCGATCCTGGCCAATGCGGTGCTGCAATGGCTGCCGGACCACGCGGGTCTGCTGCCTCGCTTGGCCGCGAAGCTGGCGCCGGGCGGCAGCCTGGCAATTCAGATGCCGGACAACCTCGACGAACCGGCGCACCGGATCATGCGGGACGTGGCGGCCGACGGACCCTGGGCGGCCAAGCTCGCGGTGGCCGCGGGCGTGCGGGCCGGCATGGGCACGCCCGCCTGGTACTACGGCCTGCTGCGCCCACGTTGCGCGCGAGTGGACGTGTGGCGCACGACCTACCACCATCTGCTCGCGGGCGGCACTGACGCGGTGGTCGAATGGTTCAAGGGCAGCGGCCTGCGCCCGTTCCTGGCCCCGCTTGAAACGCGCGAGCAAGCTGGCTTTCTGGCCGAATACCGCGACCGGATCGCCGGCGCCTACCCTGCCCTGCCAGATGGCAGCGTGCTGCTGCCCTTCCCGCGGCTGTTCCTAGTCGCGACCCGCTAACGCGGTGCCATGCGCAACGCGCCGTCGAGGCGGATGACCTCACCATTCAGCATCGGGTTCTCGCAGACCACCCGCACCATCGCCGCGAACTCCTCTGGCCGGCCGAGCCGGGAGGGAAACGGCACCGAGCTGCCCAGGCTCGCCTGCACGTCGTCCGGCAGCCCGGCCATCATCGGCGTGGCGAACAGGCCGGGCGCTATGGTCACCACCCGGATGCCGCTGCGGGCCAATTCGCGCGCAATCGGCAGGGTCAGGCCCGCCACTCCGGCCTTCGACGCGGCATAGGCTGCCTGGCCGATCTGCCCGTCAAATGCGGCGATCGACGCCGTGTTGACGATCACCCCGCGCTCGCCATCCATGCCCGGTGCGCCCTTGGCCATCGCCGCCGCCGCGAGCCGGATCATGTTGAAGGTGCCGATCAGGTTCACCGTGACCACCCGGGCGAACGACGCCAGCGCGTGCGGGCCGTCACGCCCCAGCACCTTCTCTCCGATCGCGATCCCGGCGCAGTTCGCCAAGCCATGCAGGCCGCCGAACGCTGTCTCCGCCTCGGCCACCACCGCCTGCGCCGGGGCCTCGTCGGTGATGTCCGCCGCGACGAAACGGGCGGCGCTGCCCATCTCCTGCGCCATTGCCTCCCCGGCAGCGCGGTTCATGTCGGCGATCACCACCCGGCCGCCGGCCGCGACCACCATGCGGGCGGTAGCGGCACCGAGGCCGGACGCGCCTCCGGTGACGATGAATACGTGGTCGGCGATCTGCATGGCATGCTCCGGGAAAGGTTGTTCAGCGGAGGGCGGGTCCATTCGACGTCGGTGCCGGGCCGGCTGTCCCCGCCCCGGCCAGCGCGGCACGAACCAGCGTTTCCGCGTCGCCATGCAGCGCCGCCCTGGATGCGTCGCGGCTGTAGAACATGTGCCCGCCGCCATAGACCCGAAGCTGCAGCCGGTCGCCGGAGCCTTGGTCCGGCACCTGGTCCAGCAGCAGCTTGCTGGCGAAATACGGGGTGACGAGGTCGGTGAGCCCGTGCGCCACCAGCACGTGCGTCGCGGGATCGAGCGCCAGGAACTGCCGCATCGCGCCCATGACCTCCGGCCGAGTGTTGCCGCGGCCATAATCCCATTCGCGCGCGGTGCCTTCGTTCAGCAAATAATATTGCCGCGCCGGCGCGCCGCCGGGCTTCCAATCGAGCCGCGTCGCATAGGCGTCCAGCATCGCGCTCGTCACCGGCCCGCGCAGCGCGTCGAGGATGGCGTCGGGTGAGTTGTCGTTCGCCGCCGCCGGGAACGGGTCGGCGGCCGAGATCGTGACGTCGTAGGGACTCGCGACCCGGCCGGGCTCGCGCTCCCGCGCGAAGGTCCCGATGTCGATCTTGCCCGCGCGCCGCCGCACCAGCGCGGGATCGAGCCCGGTCAGCGCGGCGACCCGGGCGCTGACGCGGTCGACCGCGGCCGGGTCGTGCTCGCCGCGCACCAGGTCGAGCAGGTAGTCGGTGGCGGCGTAGGTCTCGGCGTCCCGCATCTCGGCCCGGCCGGCGGCGGCGCGGGCGGCGGCGGCCATCGACGGCAGCCGCCCGACCCAGCGCATCGGATCGTACGGACCATCCCGCCCGTTGAAGTCCAGCACGGGGGAGACCAGCACCAGCCCGCTTACCCCCACGCCCTGGTCGTCCAGCAAAGCGCGCGCGAGCTTTGGGCCGCGGAAGCCGCCATAGCTCTCGCCCGCGATGAACTTCGGCGATTGCAGCCGGCCGTTGGCCTCCAGCCAGCGGCGCGCCACCGTCGCGAGCTGGTCAATGTCGCCATCGACCGACAGCATGCGCCGCCGCACGTCATCCCCCGCGGCGACGATGCGGCTGTAGCCGGTGGTGACCGGGTCGATGAACACGAGGTCGGTGAAGTCGAGCCAGGTTTCGTTGTTGTCCACCAGCGCCGGGCGCTCGCTGGGACTGCTGCCGGCGCCGAGCGGCACGCGCCACGGCCCGATGGCGCCGAGGTTCAGCCAAGCCGAGGACGCGCCGGGGCCGCCGTTCACCGCGAAGGTGACCGGCCGGGTTCCGGGCGCCGCGTTGGCGAGCTGGAACGCGGTCACGACGACGTCGGCCTGCGGCACGCCCTGCTGGTTGGCCAGGCGGATGGTGCTGACAGTGGCGTTGAATGCCAGCGTGCGGCCAGGCAGCTCCAGGGTGTGGGAGGTCGTCTTGTCGGTGCCCTGATCGGGCGCCGGGCGCGGCGGCCCCGCTTCACGCTCGGCCGCGGGCGGCGCGTGCGGGTTCTGCGCCATTGCAGTACCGGCTAGCATTGGGGACAGCAGCAGGACGCTGAGCATCCAAGCAGTCGTACGCTTCATAGTGTCATCCGCCGCAAGCCTCGTTGTTCAGGCGCAGGAACGCTTTGGCCACCCGGATGGTGCGAGCCGAAACACAATTATCCCAGCACTCCGTGCCTGAGGCCAGCGCTTCTATGCGTCACGAGAAGATATCAAATCAGCTTGCCGCGTGCCGTGCCGCAGAAACCCAAAACCGCCATGCATCCGGCCGAGCCAACGAAGATAGCCAGGCGAAGGGCGCCAGGAACGAGCCTGCACGTCCTTATGGCAGCTCCTGTTGGTAAAGGGACTTTTCTCCTGTTTGCTATGATTTCAGCTACGTAGGCTGTCCAAGCAGGGCGCGGACGGAAACATCCTCATCCAAGTCTGGCCAATGGAGCCCATGGCCACGCCCAATTAGCCGCCAGTTTCGCCGATGCTCAGGTGTTGCGTCCCGCAACCTGGGAAACCAGGCCAGGGGCGCCGACAGCTCGCGCTCGTCGGACAGGATAACGCGCAACGCATCGTCAGACACCTCGGCCGCGATGGCTGTCGGATCCGGATCAATCGTCACTGACCTTCTCATCCCATCTCCCTATGAACGCGGCCCGATGTGCAATTACGAGCGCGCGCACTTGGTTCAGTTCGTGAGCGCGGAAGCCCTCAGATCGCGCAAGCTCTACCGGATTCAGCCAGTACTTAGCTAGCTTATCTCCGTGTTCCACATGAACGTGCGGCGGCTCGCCGATCTAAGCTGAAAAGAACAACCGGTATCCTTTCGCTCAAAGAGTCGTCGGCATGGTTCGTCCTCGAAGTGCGGCACCATCTTATGCAAACACCAGCGATCGTTGTTAGAACGGAAATTGAGGCCCTTGCGGGTTTGTACTCTGTCTTTGACCTCAATACTCGAACTGATACGTAAGCCCAACCGAGTTGCCCCCCTGCCCCGTCCCCACGTCCGTCTCCGCCTTCAAACCCTTCGTAATGTCGATCTGCACCGTCGCCTGCGTCTGCGCGCCCGTCGTGCCCTGCTTCGCGCCGACGTAGACGCCGTTCGCCACATAGCGCCCGGCCTCGACGGACGGTGCGGACCCGGACGCGCCACCGCCGACCGAGAGCCGGTCCAGTCCCAGTCCCTTCCGCACGCTTTCCAGCGGATTGACGCCGCCACCGCCCACGCCGGTCAGGCTTGCGACCGCGGCGGCGATCTCGGCGAGCTGGAACGGCCCCAAGTCCTTGGCGCTGCGCTTGAACAGCAGATAGGCCAGCACCTCGTCCTGCGGCAGCTCCGGCACGCTCGACAGCGTGATCTTGGGCGCGCTGGCATAGCCGCCGATGTTGAGCGTCGCGGTCACCGCGCCCGCCGTGCTGTCGGCCGCGAAGTCGAGCGTCGGGTCGATCTTGCCCGTGACGCCGGTTCCGTCGAAGCCGACGTTGCCGCGGGTGAACGTCAGCGTCGTGCCCGCCACGCTGATGACGCCGCGCCGCATCTCGAACTTGCCGCCGACCTGCGGCGCGACGCTGGAGCCCTCTATTCGCAACTCCCCGCCGAGCTCAGCGTCCAGGCCGCGGCCGCGTACGAAGATGGCGCGCGGTGCCTTGATGGTGAGGTCGAGGCCGATGACGCTCCCGCCTCCCGAGGCAGCCGGCGCGGGCGGGCGCTGGCCGGGGCGGCGCACGTCCAGCACGGCGACGGTGGCGGGCAGCCGCTCCGGAATGCGTATCTCGGCGCGCTGCACCACGATTTGCCCTGCCGCCTGCAGCGCGCCCGTGGCCTGCCCGCGCACGGTGAGGTCGCCGTTAAGGTCGGCGGTCAGCCGGTCGGACGCCAGCGGCCGTGCGTTGCGCAGTGTGATCGTGAGATCGACCGGCAGTCCCGGCGCCAGCACTCCGACGCTGCCGGACGCCGCGACCGTGCCCGGCCCAGCCCGGCCGGTAAAGCTCGCGATCCGGACCGTGTCGCCCTCCGCCCTCAGGCTGGCGGCGATATTGGTGATCCGCACGCCCTGGCCGAAATCCTGTATCTCCCCGTTCGCGAGCTGCGCCGTGCCGCTGATGCGGGGCGCGGCCACGGTGCCGGCCACCTGCGTGTCCAGGCTCACCCGGCCCCGTGCGCGCCGCCCGCCTGGGGCAAGCACCGGGTCGAGCAGCACGAGGTCGATCGCCCCCGTCGTTCGCAGGTCAAGCGTCCCAGCGCCGAGTGGCGCTTGACCAAGAACCGTAATTTGCAGGGCCGGCCCAGCCGATAGCCGCGCGTCGATCCGGGCGGCGTCGCCGGCCAATTGCGCCGTCGCCGTGAGGTTCGCCGCCGGCACCGCCCGCCCTGGGCCCGACCGCAGCCGGACCCCGTTGGCCGTGACCCGGACGGTTCCCATGGGCCGCGCTGGCGTGCCGGTCAGCCGGGCGTCTACCGCGATCGTGCCATCCGCCGCCAGCTCCGGCGAGGCCAGCCGGGCCAAGTCCGCCGGCGCCTGCAGCGTCGCCGTCAGGTCCAGGGCCGGCGACAGGCGGCCGGCCAGGTCCAGCACCGCTTCCCGCACCCCCAGCCGCAGCCGGTCGACCGCGACGCCGTCCGCCAGGCGGATCTGCGCCGGCGCCAGCAGCCGGACCGTCTCGCCCTTCGCCGCCACCTGCAGCGCGCTGAGCTGCACGAGCTTGGCCGGCGCGTTCACCGTCGCAGCACCTGAAATCTGCGCGTTGGTCCCGCTGATCTGCAGGGCCGCGGTGGTGCGCACGGCCAGCGCGGCCTGCGGGCCGGACACCTCCAGTTTGGCCGACCCCTTTGCCTCGCCAGCGTCGATGCCCTCCGCCGAAAGCTGGGCGTTGACCACCGGCGCGGTCGTGGGCTCGGCAACCCGCGCGGTCAGGGCGACGTGGCCCACGCGGCTGCCGGGCAGGCCAGCGTTGCGGGCTTCGGCGTTCAGCGTCGCCTCGTGCGCGTCCAGGTTGGCCTTCGCCGTCACGCTGCCGGACAATGGCTGGCCGATGAACGGACGCAGGTCGCCCAGCTCCGTCATCCGCAGGTCGACTTGGCCCAAAGGCAATGTGGCACCAGACGGCAGGGTCAGCGCGCCCTCGGCGTGCAGGCTGCGCCAGTCGGCACGCTCGATCGTGGCGTGCAGCGCGCCATCCGCCTCACGCCGCGCCGACACTGACAAGGCGAGCGGCGCCCCGGCCAGCGTGCCCTCGGCCAGCACCTGACCAGTGGGCGCGCCCGGCAGCCCTCGCAGCGCCACCGTCAGGGTCACGGGTCCGCGCGGTACGTTCGGGGCGCCGACCTCGCCCTTGATCGTCGTGTCGAGCGATAGCGAGTCGGTTGGCCCCTGCACGCGCCCATTGGCCTCGACCGCCCCGGACAGCGTCGGGGCGAGCACCGATAAGTCCGTAAGCCCGAGCCGGTAGGCCGCGTCCAGCACGCCAGCCTTGCTGCTGCCCTGGGCCGATAGGCGCAGCGCCTTGCCCGCGACCTCCAGCCGCGACAGCGTGACGTCGGCGCCGGCAAGCTGCGCCGACACGCCCAGGGTCGCGTCCCCGATCAGTCCCGGCACCGGCGCCAGGCCCCCGGTCACCAAAACCTTGCCGTCCGCCTCAACCCGGGTCACGCCAGCCGCAACCGCCGCCTGCAGGTGCAGCGCCGTGCTGCCATGCAGGTCGACGCCGCCCATCGCCGCGAACGGCGTCAAGTCCGGGGCGCTCACGTCGGCGATGGCCGAGATGTCGCCGCCGGTCTGCGCGTCGCCCTTGATGGACAGCAGCGGATGGGCCAGGGCGAAGCTGACCGGACGGGCCGGATCGTCCAGGCGCGCATCGGCGTCCAGCACGACGGGCGCCGCCGCCAGCAGCGCCGGGTTCGGACCCGGCAGGCGCACGCCGTCCGCGGTCGCGTGCAGCCCGATCCGGCCAGCATTGCCCTGGACGTCCGCGACCAGCCGTCCCACAGCGGCGCCGGCCGCCGTCAGGCCGTCGATCCGCAACTGCCCGTTGGCATCTGGCTTGGTGAACGGACCCTGTACATGGGCCTGCAGCGTAATGCCCTGCCACGCGACATCCGGCCGCGGCGTCATCGCCGGTGCGGACCCCGACACGTCGAGGTTGGCGGCCGACCCGTCCAGATCGAGCGTCCCCTTCGTACTGGCCTGCAACGGGCCGGCAGTCAGGATAAGGTTCGTCGCAGCCGCGGTCCGTGGCCCGTCGAGGCTGCCCTTAATCGTGATCGGCCCCAAGCCCGGCAGCGTCGCCGCCGTCGCGATCAAGCCGCCATCCGGCTCGGCAGCGTCGAGCGTCGCCGTGATGTGCGCGGGGTCGAGGCGCACGGCGGCCTTGTAGTCGCCAGCCGCATCCAGCCGGTGCAACGCCAAATCCGCACTGCCGGCCTGCAGCGACGGCAAGTCCGCCCTGCCGTCCACCGACAGCGTAGCGGCGGTTCCCATCACCGCCGGGCCAAGCTCGGCACGGGCGACGTGGATACGCTGGGCGATGATCCGCACCGGCAGGCTGAACGGCTTGCTCTCGGTTGGTTGGGTGGGCGCAGTTGAGCTCGCCGCCGGCAGCCGCGGCACCTGCACGCGCGCGGCCTCCAGCCGGTCGACCTGGGCCGTTCGCCGCAGCAGCCGGGTCGGCGACCAGTCCAGCAGCACGTCGTCGGCCAGCAGCCAGGCGCCCTGCTGGTCCCGCACCTCAAGGTGGTGCAGCCGCAGCGCGTCGGGGAAACGGCCGGAAAGACCGTCCAGCACGACCGTGCCGCCGGTCAAACGCTCGACCGCCAGTTCCGCCGCGACACGGCCCGGCCCGATGTTCAGGCCCACGAAAATCAACACGACGGCGATCACCGGCAGCGCCACCAACGCCACCAAAAGCCAAAGCAGGATGCGGACCGCCCGGCGCATCAGAACGCCTGCCCGATGCCGATATACAATTCGAACGTATCGTCGCCGCGCTGCTTGTTCAGCGGCACCGCGACGTCCAGCCGAATCGGCCCGATCGGCGTGTAGTAGCGCGCGCCCACCCCCGCCCCCGCCCGCAGATTGCCGCCGAACGGGGCGCTCGAAGCGTCGACCTGCCCGGCGTCCACGAACACCGCGGCGCCGAAGCTCTCGCCGAAGCGTTGGCGGAACTCGACCGTGCCTGCGGCCAACGCCGTGCCGCCGGTGGGCCGGTTGTCGCGGAATTTCGGCCCGATCGACTGATACTTGTAGCCTCGCACCGTGCCGCCGCCGCCGGCATAGAACCGCTGGTCCGGCGGCAATTGGAAGGTGCTCGCCCCCTGCACGCTGCCGACCAGGCCACGGACCGCCAGCACGCTGCGACCCGGCGCGGCCAGGTTGACATAGGTCGAGGCCTGCCCCTGCAGGATGGTGAACGTGGACCCCAGGCCCGACAGCTCGTGCGTCGGTGTCGCCGTTGCGGACGCCTTGATGCCGTGCGTCGGCTCGAACAGCCCCTCCGTGCCCGTCGAATCAAACCGCAGCCCGATCGGCAGCGCTGCCAGGGTGTAGCTGCGCTGCGTGCCCTCCTGCGTGATCAGCGACTGCTGCGCCTGCAGGCCGACGCTCACGGTCCAGATGTCGGAATACTTGCGGCTGACGGTGAACCCGCCCAGCACCGCCGTGCGGTCATAGGCGTCGAGGTTCTCCTTGACCGCCTGCAGGTTCACCTGGACCGACTGATTGCGCCGCAGCACGTCCGGCTTCAGCAGCGAGGCCGTCGCATTATAGCCGATGCCCCGGCTGGCGCTGCCGCCGAGCTGCGTCACCGCCGCGCCCAGGTTCAGCTGCTCGGCCTGGCCGAACAGATTGCGATGCTGGAACGTGAGTCCGACGCTGGCCCCGAGGTCGGTCGAGTAGGCGGCCGTCGCTCCGACCGCATGACGCGGCCGCTCGGTGAAATCGAAGCTCAGCGGCAGCTGTCCCGAGGCGTCCACCTTCTCGGCCGCCCGGGCGCGGACGGTGCCGAACACGCCGATCTGCGCCAGGTCCTGCCGCGCCTTCTCGATCTTTGCCGGGTCGAAGCGCTCGCCCTGATGCACCAGCAGGCGGCGGCGCACAAATTCCGGATCGACGCGCTTCAGCCCATCAATGCCGATCGGCCCGAGGTCGACCTGCGGCCCGACGTCCGCCTTATAGGTGACGTCGAGCGCCTGCGCCGCTGGATCAAGCATCGCCACCGGCGGGTCCACCTTCGCCAGCGCATAGCCGCGGCTCCGCAGCGCATCGAGCACGCGCCCTTGGCCGGCCAGCACCTCGGACGCCACCGCCGGCGCCCCCGGGGCGACGCCCAGGGTGTCGCGGACCTCCTGCGGGACTTTTCCCTCAAGCGTAACCCGGCGCAGGTGGAACACCGGCCCCGGCGTGATTGCGACACTGACCGGGACCGGGGCGGTTGCCGCCTCCAACGCCGCCGGCAGCGCCGGGTCGTCAAGGCTGCGGCCGGAGACCTGAATGCCGACCCGGGCGGCGTAGTGGCCATAGCTGTTGAGCGCCGACTCGAGCCGGCCTTGGTCATCCCGCGCGCGGCTCACCAGGGCGAACGGCCCCACAGGCGCGTTCTCCCGCAGCAATACGAGGTTCGAGCTGTCGTGCAGCGCCTGATCGAGACCCTTATCGCCCGAAGGCCCGATCTCGACGGTGTATGGCTGCGGATCGGCCGCTACGGCCGCCGCACCGTGCAGCAGAACCAGCACCGCGGCGAACAGCGCGCATTGCCGGTGAAAGCGAGTCGGTCCGGTCCGGGGCATGCTTCTGTATAACGCTGAAGGCCGCTTCATAGATGCATGTTTTGGATGCGGGACCTTCGTCGTCATCACTGCCGTCCCGAGTTTGTCACGAACACGTCGTTGTTGCGACACATACGCCTTGGTATCACAGGTGCCATGAAGCACCGCACCCGCCAACCCGGCCTGGTCGTCCTCACCGGCACAGAGCCGGACAGTGCGCCGCGTCATCGGCTGCGCCCGCTGCGGTCGGTGCGCCGCGGCGTGGCCATCGCGCTTTGGACCCTCCCCGCCGCCGCCGCCCAGTCCGCGCTGCTCGTGCTGCCCGGCCACGGCAAGGTCTGGTTCGCCCGGATGTATTGGGCCGGTGTCTGCCGGCTGCTTGGCATGGATGTGCGGGTGATCGGCTCCCCGGTGACGCGGCTCGACGGCCGTCCGGTCGTGTTCGCCTCCAACCACTCGTCTTGGCTGGACATCCTGACCCTGGGCGGCGTGCTCGATGGCTGTTTCGTCGCCAAGGCGGAAGTTGGACGCTGGCCGGTCATCAGCACCGTCGCCCATCTGGGCCGCACCGTGTTCGTCAGCCGCCGCGCCGCCAATACCGGGCGTGAGCGCGACGACATGCGCGACCGCCTGGACGCCGGCGACAACCTCATCCTGTTCCCTGAGGGCACCAGCTCCGACGGTTCCCGCGTGCTGCCATTCCGCTCGGTGTTCTTTTCGGTGGTCGAGCCCCGACGCCAGGGTTCGCGTCCGTTGATCCAGCCGGTGTCCGTCGTCTATGACCAGCTTGGCGGGCTGCCGATGGGCCGCGCGAGCCGGCCGGTGTTCGCATGGTATGGCGACATGGACCTCGGCAGCCATTTCTGGCGCCTGGCGCAGCACCGCGGGCTCCGCACCACCGTCCTGCTGCACGCGCCAATCGACCCGGCCGCCTACGCTTCCCGCAAGGAGCTGTCGCAGGCCGTTTGGCAGATCGTGGCCGAGGGCGCGGCGACGCTGCGGCAGAACCGTCCGGTGCGGCCCGCCGCGCATCCGGCCCTGGTCGACGGCGCCCCGCCAGCGCAGCCCGCTTTTGCTTGACAGCACGCCAGGCCGATCTGCCACACTCGGGGCTGCCGGACTTGGCGGGACCACGGGAGGTTTTTGGAAGCTGCCGAACTTGACCCGACCTGGGCACCCGCCCATTCCTCCCCTGCGCATGTCCGGGCTTATTCGGCCAAGCGAGGGGGCCGCTCGGCTGTGACCACGACCAATCCACTAAAACGCCTGCACGTCATAACCTGGGGCTGCCAGATGAACGTGTATGACAGCGGCCGGATGGCCGACGTGCTGGCGCCGCTGGGCTATGCGCCCACCCCGACGCCCGACGACGCCGACATGGTGATCCTGAATACCTGCCACATCCGCGACAAGGCGGCCGAGAAGGTGTTCAGCGAGCTTGGCCGGCTGCGCGTCGTCAAACAGGCGCGGGAGGCCGCCGGGCATCCGACCATCCTGGCCGTCGCCGGCTGCGTGGCGCAGGCGGAGGGGGCGGAGATCATGGCCCGCGCGCCCTACGTCGACATCGTGCTGGGTCCGCAGACCTACCACCGCCTGCCGGAGATGGTGGCCCGCGCGGCCCGCACGGGCGGTGGCGTGATCGAGACGGATTTCCCCCCCGAAGCCAAGTTCGACCATCTGCCAGATAGCGCCACGCCCCAGGGGATTACGGCGTTTCTCACGATCCAGGAGGGCTGCGACAAATTCTGCAGCTTCTGCGTCGTGCCCTATACCCGCGGCATCGAGGCCAGCCGTCCCGCTGCCGCCGTCATCGCCGAAGCGCGGCGGCTGGTGGCCCAGGGGACGTGCGAGATCACGCTGCTTGGGCAGAACGTGAACGCTTGGCATGGGCAGGGACTGGGCGGCGGTGCGTGGACATTCGGCCGGCTGATCCGCGCGCTCGCCGAACTGCCGGGCCTGCTGCGGCTGCGCTACACCACGTCGCATCCCCGCGACATGGAGGCCGACCTAATTGAGGCGCACCGCGACGTGCCGCAACTGATGCCGTTCCTGCATCTGCCGGTGCAATCCGGCTCGGACCGCATCCTGGCGGCGATGAATCGCCGTCATACGACGGACGATTATCTGCGGCTCGTCGATCAGCTGCGGACCGCGCGGCCGGACCTCGCCTTCTCGTCCGACTTCATCGTCGGCCATCCCGGCGAGACCGACGCGGATTTCGCGGCCACGCTCGACCTCGTGCGCCGGGTCGGCTTCGCGCAGGCGTTCTGCTTCAAGTATTCCCCACGCCCGGGCACCCCGGCCGCCAGCGCGCCGCTTCAGGTTGCCGAACCGGTGAAGGACGCGCGGCTGCAAACCCTGCTGGCCCTGTTGCGGGAACAGCAGGCCGTGTTCAACGAACGGAGCCGAGGCCTGGTGCTTCCTGTGCTGTTCACCGGGCCGGGCCGGCGCCCCGGACAGCTTTCCGGCCGATCACCTTTTCTACAGCCGGTGCACGTCGACGGGCCGATTTCGCTGATTGGCCAGGTCGCCCCGGTGACGATTGTGGATGGCCGCCCCAACTCCCTGGCTGGAACCCTGAACCTGGAGCAAATCTGCGCTTGAACATACTCGCCGCGTCCCCGGCTTCGACATCACCAAATCCAACGTCGGCTGGTAAAGCCGTGACGATGCAGTTCGATGACAACGCGCTGCTGCCGTTATTATTCGGCGACCACGACCGCCACCTGGTCCGCTTGGAGCAGGGACTCGGGGTCCGGCTGTCGTCCCGCGGCAACCGCGTCGCGATAAGCGGGGAGCCCGCCCGGGTGCAGGCCGCGGAGGCCGCGCTGAACGGGTTGTATAAACGCCTGGAACGCGGCAAAGGCCTATCCCGTGCCGATGTCGAGGCGGCCATCCGCATGTCCGACGCCGACCCCGATCCGCGCCTGCCGCTATCCGACCTGCCCGCGATTCAAACCCGGCGCGGCGCCGTCGGCCCACGCTCGCCGGGCCAGACGACTTACATGGATATGCTGGCCCGGCACGAGATGGTGTTCGGCATCGGCCCTGCCGGAACCGGCAAAACCTACCTCGCCGTTGCCCAGGCCGTCGCGATGCTGCAGGCCGGGCGCGTGGACCGCATCGTGCTGTCCCGGCCGGCGGTCGAGGCGGGGGAGCGGCTGGGCTTCCTGCCCGGCGACCTGAAAGAGAAGGTCGATCCCTACCTCCGCCCGCTCTATGACGCGCTGCACGACATGATGCCGGGGGAGCAGGTCATCCGCCGCATGAGCACGGGCGAGATCGAGGTGGCGCCGCTCGCCTTCATGCGCGGACGCACGCTGGCGCACGCCTTCGTCATCCTGGACGAGGCGCAAAACACCACGCCGGTGCAGATGAAGATGTTCCTGACCCGCATGGGCGAGGGCACGCGCATGGTCATCACCGGCGACCTGAGCCAGATCGACCTGCCCCCGGGCCAGCGCAGCGGGCTGCGCGACGCGCTGGATACGCTCGACGGATTGCCCGGCATCGGCATCACCCGGTTCGGCGTGCGCGACGTGGTGCGGCATCCGCTTGTGGCCGCCATTGTCGGAGCGTATGAGCAACGAGCTCAGGCCCAGCGCAATGCGGGCATCCCAGAAGCCGGGCAGAACCGTGGCCCGCGCGGCCGGCCTCGGACTGAATCGCCGACAGAGGTCACCCAGGACACCAATGGACCCTGATAGCAGACGCAGCCCCGCTTCGGCGGGGCTTATTGACGAACCCGCCGTTATCATTACCGAAGCGCGATGGCGGCGCGTCGTGCCGCAGGCCGAGGCGATCGCCGCCCGCGCCGTGCGGATGGCCGGCGGGGCCGGGGCTGTGGTCCTGGCGTCCGATAAGGCGGTCCAGCGGCTGAACGCGCGCCATCGCGGCCAGAACAAGCCGACCAACGTGCTGACGTTCGAGAGCGGCGATATCATCCTGGCTTTGGGCGTCGTACAGCGGGAAGCGCGGGCCGCTGGGCGCCCGACGGCGCACCACTTGGCCCATTTGGTCGTGCACGGCACGTTGCACCTGCGTGGTCACGACCATGGCCTGCCCGGCGACGCCCGGCGTATGGAGATGGCGGAAACGCGGCTGCTGCACCGGATGGGCGTGCCCAATCCGTGGCGCACCGGCCGGCAAACGCCATGAGCGGGACCCAACGCAGCTTCTTAAGCCGCGTCCGGCAGCGGCTGCGCGGACGCCAGCACGAGCATAACGTGCGCGACAGCATCGCGGAACTTGTGCAGCAATCCGCGGATGACAGCCAGACGAACGGCACCGCACCCGAGCTCGACCGCCAGGAAAGGGCGCTGATCGCCAACGTGCTGCGGCTGCGCGGCATGTCGGCCGACGACGTCATGATCCCGCGCGCCGACATCGTCGCCATGCCGGTGGACGTCACCCTGGAACAGGCGCTGGATCAGATCCGGCGCGAGGGCCACTCCCGCCTCCCCGTTTATCGCGAGCAGTTGGACGAGATTGTGGGCATGGTCCACATCAAGGACCTGTTTTCCTATGTCGGCCGCCCGGATGCGTTCAACCTCGAGGCGTTGCTGCGCCGGCCATTGATGGTGGCGCCGCAGATCCCAGTGCTCGACCTGCTGCTGCAGATGCGCCAAGCGCGGATGCACCTCGCCTTGGTGGTCGATGAATACGGCGGGATCGACGGACTGCTGACGATCGAGGACCTGGTCGAGGAGATCGTCGGCGATATCGCCGACGAGCACGACGAGGTCGAAGGCCCGATGATCGTCGAACGGCCCGATGGCGCGCTCGACCTCGACGCCCGGCTGTCGATCGAGGATTTCGAGACCCAGCTGGGACAGACGCTGACCGAGGACGAGCGGGAGGCCGACATCGACACAGTCGGCGGCCTGGTGTTCACCCTGGCCGGCCGCGTGCCGACCCGCGGCGAGGTCATCAGCCATCCGTCGGGGCTGGAGTTCCGCATCTTGGACGCCGACGCCCGCCGTATCCGCCGGTTGCGCGCCCGCCGCCCGGCGCAGCAGGCGGCGGAGTAACGCTGAGCGGTTCGCCTTCGCCAGATATTTGCGCCTCCATAGCCCTCACCCCGACCCTCTCCCAAGGGGAAAGGGAGCAGGCTAAAAGCCCTCTCCCTCCGGGAAAGGGTTGGGTGAGGGTGGCTTGGCGGCAGATCGATAGGGCGGGTTCAAGGCTGGACCCCAGCCGCCAGCGCAGCCGTGACCAGCTCCGCAACGCCTGGCCCGGCGTCGTACGGATCGATGCCACGGTCCCGCAGGACCGTATAGCCGTCCCCGCCACTACGGATGAAGCTGTTGGTGGCAAGCAGATAGCGTCGGCCGGGATCGACTTCTGCCCAGGTGCCATCCGGCCCACGCACGGCCAAATCCGTGATCCGGTCGCCAACCGGCCGCAGGGCGCTCCAGCCCAGGCGCACCCCCGCCACTTGGGGAAACCCACCGCGCCCAACGAGGCTCAGCCCATGCTCGATCGCGGCCCGCAGATCCGCACCGGTGAGCGTGACAGTCGCGAGCGTATTGCCGAACGGCAGGGCGTCGAGCACGTCGCCAAGAGTGGCCGGGCCGGGCCGCAACCCGGTGCGGAGCCCGCCGCCGTTCATGATCGCCACGTCCGCTCCGTGCGCCGCCGCAAGCAGCGCGCCGGCGACGAACTAGCCGAGAACGCGCACTGCGAAACCCGGCATGACGCGATGCCGAGCTCCTCCGGCAAGACGGCCACCTCGCGGCGCCGCACCTCCTGCAACGGCGCGGCATACTGCGCGACGATGGCTGCGACGGCCGGGTCCTCGGGCAAATCCAGCCCGACATGGCGGCACTCCCCGCCATAGGCCAGCACGCGGCCGTCAGCTGCGAGATCGAGGTCCAATCGGCCGAGGTAGCGGCCATAGGCGCCCGCCTGCACCACCAGCGTACCGGACCGCGCGACCACCGGGTGCGGGCCGAGCGCTCCGGGTTCGACATTCGACAGCAGCGTATGGGAGTGCCCGCCCAGGATCACACCCACGCCGGGAACATCCAACTTGCCATCCGCAAGGACGCCCAGATGGGACAGCGCGATCACGAAGTCCGCGCCGGCCATCCGCGCCGCCGTTGCACTTGCCGCCAACGCCTGCTTTGCGTCCCCAATGCGGATGTTCGGGCCGGGCGAGGACGACAGCAGCGCCTCAGCCGTCGTCAGCCGGACGACGGCGATGCGCAGGCCCGCGCGATCGAACAGGGCATAGGAATGCAGGCGTCCCGCGAGCGCCGGCTCGGCCGTGGCGTCGATGTTGGCGGACAGCACGGGAAAGCACGCGGCCTCGGCGAACCGGCCCAGCGTGGCCGGCCCATTATCGAACTCGTGGTTGCCCACCGCCATCGCGTCGGTGCCGACTGCGTGCATCATCGCGAGCTCCGCCATGCCGTGATGCGCGGTGAAGAACAGGCTGCCCTGAAACTGGTCGCCGGCGTCCAGCAGCAGGACGGCGCAGTTATCCGCCGCCGCCGCCGCGCGCTGCGCCTTGATGGCGGTCGCCAACCGGGCACTTCCGCCAAAGCAGCCGTCGCGATCGGCCCCATGTCCCACAAGGCCGCAAGCCATGGCGCGGCCGTCCACCGCCTCATGCCGGGAATGGAAGTCATTCATGTGCAGCACGGTCAGGCGATGGGCGGCCTGCCCCCACGCCAGACGGGTGAGCGGCAGGGTGCCAAGCGCTGCGAACAGGGACCGACGGGTCAGCATGATGCCGGCTGCATAGCATAGATCCCACGGCCACTTGCACCCGGAACCTGTTTTCGCCACATGTGTCGGGAACTGGACCGCATCGGTCCGCTTTCCGAGGTAGAAGAATGTTCATCGAGACCGAAGGCACCCCAAACCCGGCGACCCTGAAGTTTCTGCCCGGGCGAGACGTGATGGGCGACGGGACCGCCGACTTTGCCGGCCCGGACACCGCGGCCCGCAGCCCGCTCGCCACCGCGCTGTTCGCGCTGCCCGGCGTCGCCCGGGTCTTCCTGGGCGGCGACTTCGTCACCGTGACCAAGTCCGACATCGCCGACTGGCAGGCGCTGCGGCCCCAGGTGCTGGGCGCGATCATGGAGCACTTCGTTGCCGGCCGCCCAGTCGTCGAGGGCCATAGCGACGCGGTGGACGAGGACGTATCCCCGGAAGATCAGGAGATCGTCGACCAGATCAAGGAGCTGCTGGACACCCGGGTCCGCCCGGCCGTCGCCAGCGATGGCGGCGACATCGTCTTCCGCGGCTACCGCGAAGGCGTGGTGCGCCTGCACATGCAGGGGGCGTGCAGCGGCTGCCCGTCCTCCAGCGCCACCCTGAAGCACGGCATCGAAAATATGCTGCGCCACTACGTGCCGGAGGTGACGTCGGTCGAGCAGGTCGAGGCCTGACGCTGGTGCCACTCGACGACCCCGCGCTCGATACACTGTTTCGGGCGGCGCGGACGCATTACAATTGGACATGAGGAGCTGCCGAGATTGTTCCCCCATGCCGACGCGCGTTCATGGTTCGCCGGCAACGAGTCGCTGGCGGCTGCGACCGCGTTTCGCAACGGCAGCCTGCAAGGCG